>Ga0307517_10001002_pt1 | contig 47901 bp, 58 predicted proteins | sample 23_EM_MG_FD_194515 | JGI IMG/M metagenome (GOLD analysis project Ga0307517, IMG submission 194515) | Populus trichocarpa ectomycorrhiza microbial communities from riparian zone in the Pacific Northwest, United States - 23_EM | ecosystem: Host-associated > Plants > Roots > Unclassified | place... | reverse complement strand
TTCTGGCTGTGTATTCAGCACCCCCTCTGTCAAATTGGGCATTGGGTGGTCTGTAGGGGCACAGGGCATGTTCTGTCCCTGAGGCCAAGCCCTATCCTGCATCCAAGTTATCCTGTTCTTAACACTTAGCAACATCGGTTGAGGTTGAACGGACCTTTAGTCAGGGCCACCTTATCCTTTCCCATGTGCGTAGCCGACTTAGTGTCCAATCAATGCGTGCTCTGATGTGCCTCAGCGTCTGGAGCTTATTGGGATATGTACACGATGCTGACTGCAAGGCAGCTGCAGTATTGCCTGCAGTTGTTAGTGAGGAGGAGGATCTGGCTGATGACTGGGATGCCATTTGAAATTTTACATTCTGTATTTAGCAACTTGTAATTACCAACCCGTGGGCTGTACCCCACGGGTTTTTGTACCCTTGAAGACCTGTACCCTTACCTGCCAAAAACCCATACCCTTGACTGGGGGTATGGGTTTCTGTGGGTACAGGTACAGGTATGGGCTGAGATACCCCGGGGTTACCCGTGGCATTCCCTATCAATATCTGCAGGATCTGTGGATATTGACCATTCAAAGTAGAAGGACCCAGGTGGTCTTGTTGATGATGGAGCAAGTGCACCCTTCTCAATTGTGACAAGGAAATTAAGTTGGTAGCTTTTGTTGTCAGGAATAGGTGCATTGAATGATTGATCTCCTTGATCAATTGCAGCCGCCACTTCCTGGTTGTCGGCCACTAGTTCAGCTTCAACTTCCTTATTTTATCATTAGTATTATCTAGGATCTCAAATGACTGAGGACATACTATTGAATCAACATCTGCCTCTCTTTCTACTATCTCTGTATCTGTGGATTTTTGCCGTTTTAGTGATAATAGTTCTCTGGCGGCTTGCAAATTTGATGACCATGTTGTTACTGCCTTTCGTTTCTTGGGCATAGCTGAAGTTTGAAGAGAACTGTGATGATTGAGGGTAAATCTGTCCAATCTCTCAGTACAATGTCTTATTTAGGTAACTACATTTTGGATTATGGGGAATAAAATAATATGCACATGTTTTCAAATAAATTGGCTAGTTTACAACAAATATTGTTGAACAAAAGTCCCATGATGAACACATTTTCGACACGCTTTTATCCTTAATCAGCGCGTGCTTTCCTTTTTGGAAGACTGTCACAATCTTGCACGTGACTTCGCAGAATGTGGACGACATCTACCTTACTACATGTACAAGTGTACTATGGACGATAGACAGGTGCAAAATTCCGCTCGTCTTTTTGCTCCTGCTTTCAACAAGTTCATTCTTTACGAGAACCGCCTCCGTTTCTTCGTCATCGCGTCTAATGCTTCCGACTCACGTCATCGTATCATTAAAATCGACCGTATGACCCAAGAAGAATTGAATATCTTTGAGGATGAAGCCGAATACACCGGCAAGGAAATGAGTGCCATGCTCAAGATGTTGGACGACGGAAATAGAGCCTCTGGGGGCCTAGGGAAAGCAAAAGTGTTCTTTGGTATTGTAGGTGAGATTGCTATACTTACTAAGTGTAGGTCGGGTCTAAAGAGCACCAGGATTTATTCGTTTCACCGCTGGATGGTACATGGTCATTGTATCGAAACGCTCTGTTGTTGCTCTCCTTGGTGGTCATTATCTCTACCATTGTGAGAGTACCGATATCGTTCCAGTTGCGTCCAACCACAAAGTTGAGAGACCTGCAGAGGAACAGCGCCTTATGAACATATTCAAGCAGGTAGATATGTCTAAGAACTTTTACTTCAGGTAGGCCCGTAGAGATGTGGATGATACAGACCTCTTGCTCACCTTTGGTATAGCTATACCTATGATCTCACATCTACGTTACAACACAATCTTACAGGGGCTGTTCGTGCTGGGGAGCATGATTGGCCCATCAATGACCGATTCGCTTGGAATTTCCATATGTTAACAGCCCCGTTCAAGGACCATGATTTCCCCCCTTTAAAACATTATTGGCTACTTCCATTAGCCCATGGACACGTCGACCAAGCCAGTTCGTGATAGTTTTACTCTTGAATTCAACTCCCAACGCAAACACATTACAGAACTGACAGTCCTTGGGCGTGTCATTTTCATTACGCTGATTGCACGCAGATCTCGCCACTTTGCAGGGGCTCGATACTTGAAACGTGGCGTTAATGACGAGGTGATTATCCCTTCTCTGGGCTAACCCAATACTTATCTTTGGTCTAGGGCAATGTCGCTAACGAAGTTGAAACTGAGCAGATTGTGTGCGAGGCCCTGACAACACCCTTCTACTATCCTCCTCGGAACGGTGAACCACGCAGTAGGCGACCTAGTCCAAATTATACCAGCTACGTTCAGGTATATCTCTCTTTCTCTAACATTTTTGGTTATGACAATTTTAACAGTACAGAGGGAGCATACCGGTGTATTGGACACAGGAAACCAATAGTATGAGCCCTCGACCTCCAATCGAGAGTAAGTCTTTTTTTTCGCCTGATATCGTTCGACTGCTAACGCGTCGTAGTTAGCATCGTGGACCCATTCTATACTGCTGCTGCTCGACATTTTGACGATCTCTTTAGTCGATATGGGGCACCCATCACCATCCTCAATCTTATTAAACGACGAGAACCAGTGCCCCGAGAGTCGAAACTCCTTGATGAATATACGCAATGTGTTCGATATCTCAACCAGTTCTTGCCTGGAGATAAAAGGATGGTCTATCGTGCCTGGGATATGTCAAGAGCTTACAAAGAGTTTGTTTTTTTATCTATATTTTCTCCGATTGGTAAACGAATTCTCTGTGATAGGAAAACCCAGGATGTGATAAGCTATCTGGAGGATATCGCTGAGGAGTCACTCCAGAGAACTGGTTTCTTCCACTCTGGCTCTGAACCTTACTCCCATTACATCAATGCTCAATCAGAGTGAGTCTTAGTACATTTCCCTTGTCACCATAAATTGATCCATATACGAGTGAGGAACGTGCAGCATGGCGGAGTACAATGGCCCTTCAGAACGGCTTATGCAGGACCAATTGTGTTGATTGTCTTGATCGTACTAACGCTGCTCAGTTCGTATTTGGGAAAAGAGCGCTCGGACACCAGCTCTATGCACTTGGGGTGGTTGACAGCCCTGACCTAGCATTCGATTCGGATGCTGTGAATATGTTGACTGAGATGTATCATGACCATGGAGATAGTAATAACTATTCTCAGATTCCTTGATTGATCTGATCCATTCTTCTTATAGCAATAGCCTTGCAGTACACCGGAAGTGCCCTTGTAAACAGGGTTGAAACGTACCGTCGCATGCCACATTGGAATAGTCACTCTCGTGATATAATTGAAAACATTCGGCGGTTTTATGCCAACTCGCTTCTAGGTTTGTTGCATTTTATGTCATATAGCCCTCTGTCTGACAGCGTATTCGTGATCAGACGCCGACAAGCAGGCCGCCATCAACCTCTTCCTTGGTGTAGAAAACGAACGGGCGATAGTACATCCTCCTGCCCGTCACGGCTATCGGAAATGGTTTCATGAAGAACATCTCAGACCTGCTTACGTTCTGGATGAGTGTGACGCATGCATCAAAGATTTTGTTTGTCGGAGAGGGGATTTCTGGGTGGAATACTATCGACCCCTGCTGTTTACCTCTTTGGGGAAACATTTTGCCTATTCAATGAATAGCACACTCAAGTTGCCAGGGTAAGGGCATGTTTGATGACACGTTGCTTGTGATCAAACACACTTATAGGAAAACCGCGAGAGATATGAACTACAGCCCCTTCCAACCTCATGGATACCATGGGAATCCCTCCTCGCGGTAAGCGGTGTTTGACGATCCGTTTTGCGTTGGCTAATTGAGTCTAGGGTTGTCCAAGGTGTGCGACGTTGGATTGGTTCTCGCCAGTCTCCTCACGAGAAGAAAGCTCGTGGAAAGCCCCTCGCTAAGCCAGAGACAAAAAATGTGCCACAAGATCAGGTTCTCAATCCACGTTCGACGGAGGCGGTTGCATTGGCGCTCTTGGATCCACAGGTTTCTGAAGGGGAAGAGGCGGAATACGCGGGGTGGGTTCTCTTTCCTTTTGAACTTGACATCTTTATAACTATCTCACATTTGTAAGGTATATCGAACAGTGTCAGGAGCTGTTGGATGCCCCAGTTACAAGTCTGGAGAAGCGGAATCTCGAAGTATATGCCCAAACCATCCAGATAGGTAGAGGCGAGGGAATCAGTGACGACTGGACGTTTGGATTTGAGGCAACCAAAGATTATATTGCTTATGTTGAGCGGAGTACTACAGAGTATTTGACTGGTGCAAAGAAGGAAGCTTTCCCAATTACTTATAATTATGAACGGTGGTTGACGAATCCGGCTTGAAGATTAATAGTACATCATAACTTTTTTTGGTTCCAGCTTTGCAACATGAATTCTCAACACCGCATGCGAAAAATCAGCGATTGATGACAAGCAACCTACTTCTGTCACTGCAAACTGCAAGTTATAGTTTTTTAATTGACTAATGATAATAACACCAGTACAACTCTATTCCAGTAATGATGTTGGCCAGACAAGTTATCACAACCGGCCCTGAGGATCAGTTTCACAAAAACCTCCTCAATCCAATTTACGACGCAATGCAATGTTTATGTAACGACCAGAAGTTATCCACCATATCCACAAGCACATGGAGGCGAGGGAAAAGCCAATAGCCACATGACATTGAACCGAAACGTTTACCATCGCTTTTCTTCCCAATTGTGAAACTAGTTTGTTGGCTTCGAAATGGCGCTCGCTGATATACACCAAAATGCCAGAAGCCCCAAATACGAACCACAATCGCAGGGGTGGAATGCAATCGTACCACCGGAAGAGTTTTGAAGACGAGCTGTTAAAATATTTGCTCAAGAAAACGAGGCAATAGGCTATCCGGGCGCATAGGTTGATTGTGTTCGCGTACACCAGAGATACATCGCCGAGGTGGAGGTGATATAGGAAAATGGCAGAAAGGATGAAAGTCGCCGAAAAAGCTATCATCCACCTGTGAGTGCGATAAGAATGAAAAAAGCGAACTACGGAATGGATGTACAAACCTGCTTTGGGCATTCAAGTCTTTAGGAGTAGCCACGCTGGAATGGAATGCTTCCAAGCCGCCATTCACGGCCAGGACGGGTATATACCACACCCAAGCCGACAACACAGAAGGGGCACTTGTTGAGAAGTACTGTCTGGGTAAGAGCAATGGCAAGAGGATAGGTAGGTATGCCGAGCCAAAGACCAAAAGGATCATTGAAAAAGTCATCTGAATCGCGAGTAATGCGTGCAAAATATCAACCGTGTGTTGAACTGACGGCTGCGTTTTGAAGTTGATGCCAAGTGTCCGAGAGAAGTAAAGACGAAGGGTTTCCTCGATGGGATGAAAAACGACTCGAACAATTAGAGAACCTAAACAATTCACTGAGTCGGGGCACAAAAAAGACAAAAGCAGGTACTCTTCTCACCATAATTGGTAGCAATTGCATACCCCCCTTGGTCGTGTAGGGGGCTAAACCATGATATTATTATTTTGTCACCCTCAGTCAGGAAATGCTTGACAATGGATTGCATCGTCATGGTCATTGATAATTTCAATGCTGCAGAATCGAGTTTGTTAAAAACCGAATTGCTGGAGAACAATTAAATTTGACGAGTCGATATGACAGATTACGTACTTCGAAGATTTCCCGATTTTCGGGACTATGACCGCAGGCCCAAAATAATACATGTATGTCACAATCATACCGAGACTGTAAAATAGTTGTCCCATGGCAAATGCAACAAGGGCGAGGTCTCCCTTTGCATTCTTTGAATCATAGAATAGAATGAGGAAAGTCGTGATGTTTTTGAGTGTAATCCCCAGGCCTTCTGCGCGTACTCGCACAGATGTCTTCAAACGAGTCATGGCTCTTATGAACCAATTAGTTGGGGGCAGGAGATCTGAATGAGAGTCAACTAACGAACAGGTTGTACATCGGCTCGCTGAGCAGTTCCGTCATCGCTGCAAGTGTATACAATGTTATGGCAGCTTGGAAATGTGGTTGCTGTTTAATTTCTTGTCCCGCAAGGTGTATGTATAGCAAAGAGGTCAGCAGGGAGAGTGGGATTCCAAGAACAATTGGCAAGAAGGATAGATTCTGTCTTCGGATGTTTGCGTCTTCATTCTGGTGGAACTCGACGCGAAGAAGAGCGTTGCGCACCCCTTCCCGACTCAGAAAAAGGATTGTGCTGAGAACCAATTCAAACTGAATTGCAGCAGCGCCGAACACAGATGGAGGAGCAAGGCGGAACAAGGTTTGGTTCAGCATGGAAGTGAATATCCGTGACAAAATTTGGAGACCCATAAGGGAGGAAACGGAGGTCCATAAACTTGTCATCAGAAGGTCTTTCTCTCTTCGAGCGCGTTTGTTACTGTGGTAGTGCAGTTTTCGGGGTAGCTCCTGGGATATTTCAGTAGAATCGCTGGTGTAACCAACCGCATTGTTTACATTTGTTTACATATACACCCTGCTAGAGTGAAAAATGCAATTAAACAGCAGAAATGAGTAGACTGACACCACGAATGACCTACATCTGCAAGAAGATGGGAGATGTTGAAGAAATGCGTAAGCTATTCAATATTCAAGATCAATTCCAATATACTTAGAGGAAGCCACAACATTCAAAAATTATCGGGGGCCAACGAATGAGGTATGAACACAGAATCATAAAGATTGGGGAACGAGAAAAGCAATGGCCTCTAGAACTCAACATTAGGAATTCATCGAAAGAGTTTTAAATGACTTCGTAGATCTGACTCATACCACTGCAGTTTGGATAGGAACTTCGACATGTCCAGTGCTCGAGAAGATCAACGCATTGCGAAACATCCAAACGGCGAACGATGTCTGTGATTAAATTTGGTTATATTTTTTACATGACCCGAGCGTCGAGATCGGTACATCTCTCTAATAATATAGGAATCAAACTATTCATTACATGTTTTATATGGTAGCAAAACCCACACAATACTTCTCTAATACGTCAAGTTTTCGTGCCACGACAACTCCAACAAAAAAAGTACAAATACGATAGTTACTGTACCGTTAATAGTTATAATTACAAAAACACAAAAACACAATAAAAATTCATCGCATCGACACATCGTAACGAATCTCCGAGAGCAAGGTGACAGCGATAATAAAATCTCAATAAGACTTAGTCGACTTCATCAGGAGGGGTCTCCTCTACAGCGGCGGTAATTGCAAGTCGGGAAGGGGTACTGTCAGCGCGACGAACAAGTCGTAATGGAAGGTGTTCTTGGTTGATGACTGCATCTGTCAATACTAGCGGGGCACCCGCGATCGCCTCCGCAAAAGAGAATGCAAGGCCAACTGAGGCGCTCAAGATACGCCAATTGGAACCCAAGACATCTAGACCAACAATGCCGGTTTTGCTAGCAATCGATGAATAAGGATAGCTTAATTGTGCCGCAAGACGGATAATTGATGCCGTGAGTGGATCGAGAGGAGCAGCTGAGAATGCTTTGTCGTGGTGCCTTGTTGGAGCAAGGGCAGGATTGAAAGTAATGATGCACCCGATGAGGGCTGGGATAATCAGAGTCGGAAGTGACCAGTGGAGGAGGACAAGCCAGAATATGGATGTTTGAAATACGACAAGAGGTGGATAGTGGAGGATAATCGTATCTCCGTGACGCTTCGAGAGGGGCAACTGATGTGATAAGGTTAGATCAGATTTAAGGAAATGAAGTTTTCGCGTACTTCAAATTCTTGCCAGGGTATGATGCACGATAGAATATAAACCAACTCAACAATGGCTGTTACAGACCAAATGTTGCGGGAGTTTGACAAAAACTGAACGCGATAGATTTAACACCCCTGATACATGCACTCGGTACTTCACTCACAGAACGTAAGGCTATCACAAGTTCATTCCCGCTTTGTAAAATCTCTTGCCCTCGCAATCGAACAACGGATTGTACTGGGACATCGTGCAAACGTTCGATCAAGCTCTTGGATGGACTTGGAGGAGGGGGCACTGGGCTTGTAATGGATGAGTTGCTTTCTGGCGAGAGGGGACGTTTCAAAAAGGTGGAAACATCTCGAAGGTCTTTAGTGGGCGTAACTTCGGTGATTGGATCAAGTGTGGTAATGGATCGACGGCCCGACGATTGAGGTCTTTCTGCGGCATCAGAGAACGCGAGACGCGAGCTGAATCGCGTTGAGCTGCTTTGGAGACAAACACCAAAATAAATGAACGCACCTCGGAATGGGTTGTGGCTGAACACTCCTCTTTCTCCGCCCAAATAACCCGGTGAAGGTGGGATTGTCTTCCAATGCATCTTGGTTGAAGTCCAAGTGCTTCGTAATTCTTTGGATTAATTCGTCTTTTGTTCCCTGATCACTGATCCTCAATGCCAGTGCGATTTCTTGCAGTTCAGATTTTTTCTTGGGCGGAAGTGAGCCAGAGTACACAGGAGCCATGATGGACAAAGGAGAGATATCTTAAACAAAATGTCACATATGTTTTGTCATGTTTTGGTCACACGTGACGGCGCGTTGAGTAGCGCGCGCCGCGTACTAGAAGTCTAGAACCAACGAAACCTGTCGCAGTTCGGCCACTGAGCGCTGAAGCTTGAAGTGCTGATACTTAAGCCTCGAATTGAATTTTGAGCTTGAGCTTGAAAGTTAAAGTTTAACGCTCAACTCGTCATAATTTTCAAAACCATTGCTTGTGTTGGAGTGCTTTCCAGTACCATGCCGTAACCATTCAGAATGGCATAGCGAGCCTCGCAGTTTGGTTCGTCCAATTCAGTGCCGCTAGAATGTGCAAGCAACGACTCTCGCCAATGCCTTCTTTGACCAAGCGATCTACAGCAGCCATTCCTTACGAGTCATTCTCTCGGACTTTCGTTGAGTATGGCTTTGCCCGGACTGTGACCACAACAGTTCTTGACGAACCAATTGCCATGACCTGTGGTATTTGAGGAAGGCTCCACATAATACCCGTTCCAGACTCTTTTCAAAAATATTAAAGATCGTGGTTCACGAATGCAATGATTGCAATCGTGAGTTTGTTACGTGTGCGGGCTTTCAAGTCAGAATAATTGGCGGGTCGGAGATGTTGAGCAAATTCCAGAAAAAGATCCCGACCGAGATGCTGCAAGGTTGCACTTGTAAAAGTACCCATTACCGGCGATAAATTGACCAGGGTAGTCGTCCTTCTTCCTCCTGAGTGTGATCAATGGCATGTTGAGTCCGTGAGTCTCTCTTCTTTGCGCGATCGTAGTAGATTGTAGACCTGGTATTAGACCACAAACAACCCTGCGAAAATCGTCCCTAAAATAAAACCCCAGTGTTGGCATAAACCGTCAAGCTTTCAAGGACTAGCCGGGTTTTTCCAGATCCCGCAGTATCGATGAGAACCCTGATAGTAAGGGAAGTACGTCGCTCATGATAGAAAATGTCTGGAATCCGGGAAAAGTGCTTTCCATCTAATTTTGCATGCCAGACCATGAGCTCGTCTGTGACGTGGAGAGGCAGGGAAAAGGCCTCACTGGTAGTTGGTGCTTGTTCTTCTTCGACTCCGAGAAACTTGCGACAGTGGTAGGACGGGATTCAACGGTGTCTTTTGAGAATAAGTCCCAGATTATCATCCGTGGGTGGGGAGACCTGGCTGAGAACCAGGTCCGAGGCATCGACATATAGGATAACCTTCTTGAGAATGCCGGCCTTTTCCATCTCTGGTTCGGCTTGAACGTGAATGAAACAATCGGGTTCTTTAGAAAGAAAAACATATCGCAATATGGACATCATGGTCCTGGTCCAGACCCTTTGCACGGCCCGACAATTTAGGCTTTTCTGCGGCAAAAGAAACCGCGAATTCAAGTGCATTCAATGAGCTGATTTGGAAGTAAACACCATATGCTGCTACTATCTCCAAACTATCTCAGATGTTTTCTCAGAACTTGAAGTTTTTATTTATCACATTTGGGTTACACGTGATGCATTCTTAGGGCAACTGACAGGGGTTATCCTTCGTCGCACCTTTGTTACCCTTACTCTTTTGTTCTATCGGCAGGCCGTTCCTTCCTTTTTTTTCGTTCTTTTCAATGTATTTTTCACTCGTTGTTCTGGCCTTCCTCGTTGCCCAAGGTAAGCAGGCACCTCCATAATAGCCAACACTCCTCACAATGTCTTCTAGCCCTCGCTTTCGGTCTCACAGTCGGCAATGGGGTGATGGATGTGTCTGATATTCTGAATATCCCTCAGAGTGCTGTCAAGTCCTTCGTGCGTTGGCAGACTTCATACCGTTCAGCTGCTTTACTGACACCTATGTCAGTGCAATGCAAACTGCACAACTGCAGGTGATATGATCACCGCTTGCAATAATGACCCAGCCTGTCTCTGCGGTGTAGACACTGTTCTCTCTCTTCTTTCTTGCGAGACTTGTATGCTGCATTTCTTGATCGCTCGGAACACCCCTGCGCCCGACATCCGCGCTGGTTCAAACGCCGTCATGGGAGGTGAATGATTTGTATTCTGCTTTTCATCTCTCAACTGACAATGCACAAGCATATGGAGCTGCGTGCAAGCAGGCCCAAGTTTTTCTTCCCCCTAATATGACATCGCTTTCCCTGCCCAAATCGTGGGATGGACCAGTCGTGAAAATTCTGCCTGTTGGTGTAGCAGTGCTCTATACAGCTTTTGGCATGATTCTAGCATTCTCGGCTCTTTACATTCTGTCAAACTTAGAGTAGTCTGCTACTTACATAGGATAATAAAGTTGAATAATTTTTGTGGTCAAATATACTCCGCACTGCGCAGCTTTGAATTTAAAACCCCGCTTAGCACCGCTTACAGGTGGCACTGGTGTGCCTCGCATTAACTTCATCATCATCGTCCACAATGTCCCACCACAAGTCGACAGTTCGCTCCCAGCAAGGCACCTCAAAGTCTTCTCCATATCATGAAAAGGCCACACAACTCCATGAATTATTTCCTGATCTCCCAGTTGATGGTGAGCTTGGCTCTGCCTTGAGCGCTACAACGCGTCGTCTCATTTTCCCACTTTTCCTTTTTCAGAGATCGAAATGCTTCTTACAGAAGTAAATGGAGACGTTCAGCTAGCGGCTGCGAGAATTACTGATGGTTTGTTCTCGTTTCACGTCCTTACTGAAATGCATTCCTATACCTGATTTTCCAACTCGAAGGTGCCGTCCAACCTTGGGAAGTTTCACGCAAGAAGGAGAAAAAGCCACCCGCAGCCCATAACCCAAAGACGTCCCCCGCGAGCAGAGGTGATTTTCGGGGAGCTAGAGCCGGTCGTGGTGGTCGTGTTGGCTCCAAAGGCCGAGGTGGACATCCCAAGTCAACTGGGAATGGCCATGCTCCGCAAGCAGAAAGTACTTTTATTTCGTCGAGTTGGGATGACCCCCCGAATAGCACTGGGGACTGGGGCAAATCCGACAGTGTTGAACAAACTGCGAAGCCTGCTACGGAGTCGCATGACCAACATAATGGAGTTTCGCCCTCGACTTCTGGTAAATTTTCGCAAACGGAGCATACGACTCGAGCTACCCCTTCATGGGGCCACACGCTAGAAGGCGGCGCTAATGGCGGCACCTCTCAGGCTACACACCCTCCTGTAACCCGGCAGCCATATAAAACGCCCGCAACTTCAAAATTGTCATGGGCCCAGATTGCACGGTATTTATCCCATTCAATGCGTTACATTCTTAAATTCATCCCTTGTAGTTCGCAGGAAAAGCCTTCAACCGTTGCGCCTTTGGCAACTCAATTAAGTTCACATCCTGTGCAAGAAGTCCTTCCAGAGTCAGAATTCGAACCTGATGTGGAAGACATTGGTCGTGAAGAGCCGACGACCGTGGACGGACCGACATGGGATGACTCTAAACAATTGTCAGTTGCTGAAGCCTGGCCGCCGACCGATGTCACAATGGAGGCGATCCAAGCACAGTCACCGCTGGTTGTTACCCTGGAAAGTCATTCTGAGGCCCTGGAACCTCCAAAAGCAGTTGAACCTGTTGGAGACGCCAAACCAGAATCCGGATCTATCTCTGACCCAGTGGTCGCTACTCCATCACCATCGAACCCACCTCAAGGAATTTCCACACCCTCCCCTAATCTCAGTTCTAGGCCAGCAGTGTCGTCTCATCGAAGCAGCGCCAGGCACAAAGTTACCGACCAACCAGTTACCCTTCCTCTGTCCTTTGGTGGTATCGAAAAAGTCGGCATGCAGTTTGGGAGTTTGAGTGTTGGGGATGCTAGTACAACGGAAACTGGCCAGTAAGTTTGATTTATTTACTTCAGCCTCTAACCTGTTAACACGTTGCTTACACAGAAACGAAACCGAAGCTCTCGTCGCAGAGCCGATAACAGCTTCGATACCTCAGTCAAAGGCTGAGCCTGCTGCACCTCTTCTTCCTCCTGCAACAGCCCCGCCCTCGTCAACCTCTCTCACTTCCATGTTCCAGCAACAACATGGACCCAGCGTATCACAACCCCAACAACCCCAGGCCCTTAGTGTGCAGTCTTCCATCTCGCATCATACCCTACCGACTTCTATCTCCCAACCTATCGTCTCGAACCAAACCAACGTTCACACCTCCACCCCGTCTTCTCTTCATCAATTCTCTCAGCAACAAAATGCTGCCCAGCAGCAACCAACCCCAACGCACCAGCACCAATCTCAGCATCAAGCGCCTCACCTTCAACCTCAGTCGCAACAGGTCTCACACCTTCCCCAGCAAGTCCAACAAAATCAACCTGCACACACTCTCAACCAACATGCCATGTTAGTTCATCTCGATCAGGCGCAGACTCAACAGCCTCTACAACCCACTGCTCATTCGAACTACTTCCGTGGTTCAGAAACCTCTGCTAGTTCCCCTTATTTCCATGCGCCGACACCGCCTGTTGCCCAGACTCAAGATAACTCGTATGGTTCATTTGGTCAACTTGCTTCTCAGGGACAGCACCAGCAAGCTTCACATTCAAACACCTTCGGGAGCAACGACTATCCATACAATGAAAGGGTGCGTTTATTTTAAATATTTCGCCTGTTTGAGGCTAATTTACTCCTCAGTTCTATGAGTCATACACCGCACAGCAGCAGGGCTTTTCGACCCGCAACCCTCTGGGACATGACGATATTAAGGTTATTCCTGGCGGTCAGCAAAGTTCTGCCTCGACGCTTCCACTGTCGGCCACTCAAGGTCCTCAGCCTCATTCTGCTCAAGCTTCCGGTCAACAAGCGCAACCCGCGAGTGGTCAAGGGCCCCAACAGACGTACCCACCCCCCGTCCCTTATTATTTCCCTCATGCATACCCTCAGAACCAGTATTATGGTTCGCCTTACAGTTCGGGGTATGTTCCTCAGCCTTTTGTCAAGTACCCGACTATGTTTCAGCCTGGACCGCCTGGACCGGGGTCTGCTGGAAACCCTGCTGCGAAACAGCCTGGTAGTGTTGGTGTTCAACCTCAGGCACCTTACAACGGGAGTTTGTATCAACAAGCAGGATACGAGGATTACCAGGGCCATCAACACTCGCAGCACCAACACCAACACACTCACAGTCTTGGACTGGGTCAGGGCATGAGTGACTACAGTAAACAGCTGTACGGTGCAGGACAGGGTTCGATGCAAGGATTCATGGGACTTGGAGGGCAGAACAGCTCGGGTGGTACTGCTCCGGCATCCAATGCGGGGCCTCGCGGATCGCCGGAAGTGCCGTACAAGCCGTATGCCAAGGATGTGAATGTGAGCCGGAATGTGCAAGGCCAGCAGGGACAGGGACAAGTCCCCCCTCAGTCTCAGGCGCAGGGGCCAAACGGGCAAGGGAGCACGGGGCAAAGTTTTTATGGTGGAAACCGATTTGGGGGGGGAGGATCGAGCACTAGTGTTGGGGGAGGGCCGCAGCAGGGAGGACAACAGGGCCACCTGGGATATCCGCAGGGAGTGAATGAGGCGAATTTCTATGGCTACCAGCCCAGGCAGCAGCAGGGATATTGGCAATGATAGATACTTTATGAATTTATTTTACAAGTCACCTGATGAGTACATTGATTTGTTGTCGAGATTGTGATATGTAAGTATGATTTGAGCGTTCATGAATGTCGCGTCAAGAAGTGGAGTCGTCCAAACTACGTTCAAGAGCCAACACAAGCTTTGGGTCCTTTTCGTCGTGGCGCAAGTCGAGTGCTCCAATACCGATTCCCCCACCGCCGACGCCTCCACTCCCGCTCGATGCCCTCATCGACGCTTTGCGTCCTCCTGCCGTGCCCAGTCTTGCCCATGCTCGCAGTCTTGCAAGCATCCTGCCGGACCATTCCCCTCTTCCGCGACGAGACATCCTGAACCCGATTCTGTATTCCCTGTGCAGTGCAGAATCACCCCATTCGGTTCAGGCCGCCGGGTTCGATATTCTAGCAGCATACTGGGACAATTCCGAAGCCTCGTCCCTGAGCACCGCCGAACGCCTCTCCTATTTCTCGTTGTTCCTAGGCAACCCAACCCCTTGGGGTGTAGAACTATGGGAGCCTCGCTTGAAGGCAGTCAGGGCCCTCACAAAATACGGGGTTGATATCGTCGGGATCGAAGCCAACCTCATAGACCTTCTCACACGATGGATCGAAGGGGCCTTTGAAGGTCTGCTAGTGACTCCTGACTTCAGCGATCGGAGCGAGTTCGGCGAACGAGAACACAGTCTCGATATTCTCGTTAAATTTCTCGAGGAGGTCCTCAAAAGGACTGACACTATCTCGAGGATCACGGATGGAAAAATGGCCTCAATTTTGCACTTCTATGCAGGTCTAGTCGATCATTCAATCTCTGTTCAGGATATCGCTCGGGAAACACTGCCCGGCCCCTTTCTAAGCCCATCCAAGCCCTCCATTACCCATCGCCGCAATAAGTCCTCCCTCTCTTCATCTTCACCATCCAGTGCAAGTTCTTCAATCCAGATTTTTCCTTCCCCTGTAACCGCCTCTGAATGTGCAATAGTCTTTTACCTACGTCATGTCAACCTGCATATCAAATCCCTCTCTCATAGCCATTTGAGCCACATCCTGCCAGTTCTCTTTCGGGCTTTGGCATCCTGCTCTGCATCATTGCCTCGTCTATCAGTCGTCTTGCAGTCACCAAAAAAGAACACCCTCGAGGAGAAGTTGTTGGAAGTCTTAAATTCACTCTTCGCTGGTCCTTACTCCACCAATTGCACGTTAATCTTGCAGCAACATCTCTTTCCCCAATCCATCGAACCTTATGCATCGGAAATCAAAACATTTCGCAACCAAAGTGCCGCGTCCCAGCCGTCTCGTATCTCGATTTTGACTTCGTTTGGGGCTCATCGCACTCTCCGACACCACGTCCGGAGGGCCTTGTATGCGAGAATTGCCCGGACTTGGATTTCACAGGATGCAAGCTACGGATTTTCCTACACTGGAGCACCTGTTCATGTTGAGCTTCAGAAGGAGTGGATGGAGCAGGCATGGCCCAAGGATGATTTCGGATCGTCGTCAGGTGGTGTAGGGGGGAGTGGGTGGGACGCTGCAAGGATGGGGAAGGCCCTGGCAGATAGTGTCGGCGCCTGGATTGCGTATCAGTTCCCTGACTTTGATACTTTCAAAACGGATGAAGAAAGGCAGATGGAACTTGAAAATGTCCGGCAAGGCAAAGAAGAGATCCTCGAAGAGGCTGGAGGTATTCTTAAGGACATTCTCCAAGAATTGGACACTAGAAGAGACGAAAGGGCCGATTTGGATGAAGATGAAGCCAGAGTAATTGGATTGACTTTGTTCAAACTTTCCGATTACATCCTTCCAATGACGTGCGTCCCAAAAGCATTACATTTGCACCAGTCTGATCCAAATTGGATTACAGTGACACGGAGGGTACTCCTTTTATAATTCCTATTGAGCAGCCCAATGATGCACCCACGCCAATTCTACGATGCATCTCCTCTTTGTTGGCTCAGGATCACTCCCGAGCATTCGAACCACTGCTCTCCAGCATCCTCATTCGCGTTGCGGACCATCTGACTGACAGGTATACATCAGAGCTTCCGGGTATCATGATGCTGCAACATGACCTGTCGCCGACCTCTCTTCAGTGGTTGGACAACTGGGATGGCCTTCTTTCAAATGAAACACTCATCAGCCCGAAGAGGCCGTTAACGCGAAGAGCGATACTGGAGGAGCTTCAGAACGTGTACACCGGCATCAAGGATATGAAGTCGTATCGTCGACCTCTCGGAGACCTGGTTTGGAAAGCTTTGGTCAAGTTGAAAGGTTATGGAGGAGATCAGAGTGACGAGGACGTGATTTGGAAGATTCTTGGCGAAGAAATCGTTCTTAGAAGTTCTGAACAGACCGAGGATGATTCAGAAGGGGGGCAGCTTGCATCCTTCCTAGAATTCATCTATGGAGCTGCTATTGATTCTGCACATGATGTAGGAAATTCGGGAACGGACACACCCCTCAATGACACCCAATCGAGCATTGCACCATCGACCATTGTGTCTCCTGTCTCACCGAGAACGCAAACGGACAACCTGGCATCTCCGCAAAAGGAAAGAGATTTAAGCCGTGCGTCTGTAATGTCCATGCTCTCCTCTTTAGCTTCTGGAGGGAGCTCGCGCTCGCAGTCACAACCCGACGCACAGGAGGAACTTAAAGAAGAAGAAGCACCCGAGCCTCAACGAGAAGCAACGATGGTCGTACATCGGGAGGTGTCTGCTGTATCAGCTCTTATTGAAGTCTTCGGACAACTGACATTCACTCCTTATGCCCTCTATCCCAGAAACATACAGATGGCCTTACGTGTATACGATATGCTTCTCAACGTCATTTCTCATGCTGAATCAACCAGAGCGCGAATCACTGCCCTCCAATTCCTCGTACGCCTCCGTGTCGATCGCGACCATCGCTTGTACTTTGTCGGTGATGCTTACGATCCGAATGGGATGATCCACTATCTCGCAGAACTTGTGAATCGAACCCAGACTGGTCGTGACGCTGATGGACCATCAAGTAAACCGATCCCTGATGATTTTGAAATAAGAAAGACCCGACCACGAGTCCCTCAAGAGACTTTACGGGGAAGAGCAGGTGGACCATCATCCCACAATGCTGCTAGTCGGAGCCGATCTCGCACTATGGCTCCTCCCACACTTCCAAAGCCTCCTGATCCCCTTTGGCAAATTCCGGAATCTCTACCATTCTTTGTGGCAGGTGCCAATTCACCCAGCGAAGTTCTCGTTTCGTATGACCCCGAAGGTCCAGAGCACGCATTCGTTCTGCCCATCTCTCGATACTTGCACACCGTCCACGATATTTTAACAGCAGAGACCAGTTGGGAAGTTCTCTCGTACCTCCTTTGTCACCTTCCCGTGCAGTTGGCAAACAAACATCTTTTTTGTGGCCCGACATGTCGTTTTGCCATTTCAAAGATGCTCACGATCCTTTGCACAGGAATTTTGAAGGAAGACCTTGCCGTGTCCATAGATTATTGGCCCCGAGGTCTCAAGATACGAGACGCCCATGGACTTGCATACCAGACGTTATCTGTCTTGATTGGTTACAAGAGATGCTTCGATCTACATTCTCGTCATGTTCTGGTGGAGGTCTTTCAAAACGGTTTGGACGGTCAATTACCAACAATCAAGTGCTGTTTGCAAGCCCTATCTCTATCTGCAATCGAGTTGCAGCAATCCATGACGAAATGCTCATCAAGAATCCTTGAGAAACTTTCTCAAATTATGAGCAACCCCAACATGGCGATCCATATTCTAGGCTTTCTCACCATCGTTGTTGCACTGCCATCCTTGTATGTCAACTTCACAGAAGGGGATTTTAAAATGGTCTTTGGTGTCGCTCTCCAATACTTGCAACACTATAACCAACAAAACGCATCACCTACAATGTCGTGGGCACTGTCACAATACGTCCGAATTCTCTCGTTTACAGTTTTGTATAAATGGTTCCTATCATTGAAACTACCCGATCGACCCCGACACATCAGATTTATTGCTCGCCAGCTCTTACTGGCCAACGAAGGAAATGCGGAAGTTGACGATGCGACTGAAGTTTGTTTCGACTTGCTTGCTCGATGCACTTATGCCACTGCCGATCCTCGCCCGGCAAGTTCACCTCTCAGCGACATCGTACTTAACAAAGACAAATCATCCAGCAGCATTAAGACCTGGATAATGGGCAATTCAATTATTTCCATACGGGCAGTGCGCACAGGTTGGGTGGAAGTCGTGTCCCGACGGCCGTCTGGATTGTCGAGGTTTATCTGTCACGTTGAGAACGTTCCTATGGTTGGTCCTGGAGATGTATCACCGGACTTGTTATCTGTCCCTACCGCCCTTCTCCTGGAAAAGGAGCCTTCAAAACTGATGGTCATTGATCAAATTTCTGCAGAGAGCAGTGCGAATGCCGAAGTGAGCAATTCCATTTACGATGCTTCATTTTCTAACATTCCATATTCTGCAGACTCCTTCGCGTATCCTGTCCCGCCCAAAACACGAAGACGAAAACTCTCCTGCACCAGACCCTATAACTGGCTATGTATGGAGTGGTTCGTCCCCATCTCAGCGGAGAAAACAAGTTGCCATCGACCCCTCGTTCCTTATTCTTCAGTTATCCCCTTATCCCGACAGTGCCTCCACACCTTACGTTAAATTAGTCCCAGAGGCGTCTATTCCTGCTCTTAATAAGTCGATGGGGGGTCTTGATAGGATTCCGGTGATCGACACCCACAAAGTTGGAATTTTGTATGTTGCTCCTGGCCAGACCAACGAGACAGAAATCTTGAGAAACACGCATGGTTCTCCAGCCTACACACGTTTCTTGGAAGGAATCGGTCGTCTTATTGTTCTGCGAGGTCAGGTTGATGTATATGTTGGAGGTCTGGATCCAGATGAAGACGGCGAGTACGCCTACGCTTGGTGGGATGATATTGGTCAAATTCTTTACCATGCCGCTACAATGATGCCCACACGATCCGAGGACTCTCAATGCAACAACAAGAAAAGGCACATCGGAAACGACTACGTGCGCATAGTTTGGAACGACTCTGGAAAACAGTATCGCTTCGACACACTGTCAACTCAGTTCCAGTTTATCAATATCGTAATTGAACCTCATTCTGTTGGATCGATCTCGGCGTTTTCCAACAATCTACACGAACACGAATATTTCAAAGTCACCGTTCAATCCGCCGCCGGAATGACCGAGTTCACACCTGTTGGTCATTTCAAGTTGATATCGGCCCAGAATTTGCCTCTCCTAGTTCGGCAACTCAGCTTGGTAGCCGATTGGTATGGATGGGTGTTCGCCGAGACTCAATGTGATACAGCTCGTGTTGACGTGAAAACCAATTGGCGTGCTCGTCTCGATTCTATACGGAAGTTTAAAAATCAGTTACCGTCGGACGCCCGCCCAGAGGCACCGGTGGATGATGGCATAATGGCACAAGAAGGCTTGAGAGACTTTACAAGCTCGTTTTGAATTGCTACTTCTACTTCGTACGTGAACACAATACCCACAAAGTATATTTCAGCTAACGCTTGCCATGATTTTAGTATATCTGATTAAATGGATTAAATTAGTTCCTTTAGCTACTACTATGTGAGGTCGATAATATCGGAAGAGATCTTTGGTTTGCCCAACTTCATATTTGTCTCTGTCGGTGAATGTCTTGAAGTCAAGGCTCTTGCCCTTGCACGCAACAATGGGCAGAGAGGGGTGATGCTTCTCCCTTCAGGTCCATCCGAGTCGGAGTCTGATGAAATCTCGATGACCTTCATAGACTTCTTCGTAATTGGCTTGGAAGGTGAAGGTGAAACTGTTCGAGAGCGCGGCGATTTGTCTGTAATTCTTTTTCGAGGTGATTTTTTCAAAAATTCACCAAGATCTGATTCCCCAGACAAGCCTGATGACTTCCTCTTGGAAGGAGAAGGAGGCACGTTGGTGCCGCGAGATGTTGACGAGGGTAATTTTTTCGTGATATTTGAAGAGGAATGTGTAACGGGAAAGAATGTTTTTAGATTGCCTTGAGTAGCAGTGGATGTCTGTTTCTTATTCCTCGTGAGATCCCTGATTCCTGTCCGAGGCTTGATTGGAGCCGAGGAAACGTCTTTAACTTCGTTGGATCGAGTCCGAGAATCTTCTGTGGCACAAATGTTGCCCTTACTTCTCCTTAGAGGAGAGTCTTTTTTGTTAGAGTCTCCTTCTGGTGGTAATTGTCCTCGAATCTGTTTCTGACCCAGTCTTTCCGGTCTTGTTGATATGATGAAGTCTGGTGGTCCCTCTGATTCTGTGCCGGATTCATCCCCTATTTTCGGAAGAGACAAGCTGGGAGCTGGTTTTGTGGTCGGTTTCTTAGTCCTCAACTTATTGGGGGCAGAGAAAACATCCTCCGCGTCATTCTTTTTCTTCGCAGGAGCCCTCGCCTTCGATGGAGTATTTCGAGTTCCTTTCATCGCCTTTTTCAACCTTTTCCTCTCCTGTTGACCCTCGTAATTGTCGACAAGTTGTGGCTCGACCAACTTCACCAGGCAAGCGGGCATCCATACTCTCATATGACTCTCCGGGTCAATGGGGACTTTCTTGCCTTTCTTCCCTCCATCCTCATCATCCTCAACCTCATCAGAGGCCCACTCATCCGGCCCTTCAGGTATTCGTAAGCCCTTGATCCCGGACTCGGTCAATTGAACCAGTTGTTTCGGTGCGATTTCGAGACGGTATTCTGGTAAGCCATCGGTTGAAGTGTGCTGCCGACAGGAATGAATCTTAATGATGAGGCGTTGTTCCTCTTCGTCTTCGTCGGGCTCTGAGCCTGAGATATAGACTTTCGCGGGTGAATTTATGCCTAGCGAGGAGAAATGCTTCGCAATCATCTTCGAAGGTGTTCCACAAGGTGAAGTGATCTTCTTCTTTGGTGTCGTAGGTACGTTTGTTCTCAGTTTTCCCTGGTCCAGGTCCAACACCGCACGTCTGAGAATACGGAGGACAATCGAGTGCCATATCACCGTCCTAAACCGTTTAACGATCGCTTCTTTGTATCCCCATTCAAAGTAAAACTCGCAGACGCCAGCCAGCTTGGCCAAGTCAGGTTCTTTATCCCAAGTTATCAGGAGGTTGTTGCTTGCTCGGCCCATGCTTTCCGACGTGATAGGCTTGACATAGGAAAGCAAAATATCGATTTCAGGGAATTTCCTGGTAATTGAATTTGCAAGAGCCACTTGTTTCCGGCCAACTTCGCCTTTCGAATTGGTCCGCAGTTCATCGCGTACTTCTTCCCTCCAGGAAGCCAAGAAATCTTCAAGAGCGTCCCGGTCTAGGGTCATACCCGCTTCAAAGAGACTATCCCCAAAACCACATTTTGCCAGAGCATGGGCAGTTGTGACACCACATCGAGCTAATCCCCCTTGCTGGTAATCTCCTCCGCTCATGAGACCGATGAGAATCATGCCACCACGAGTCAGTCGTATGTCTTCATGATTGGTTATTTGATCGATATTAAAAATTCGACTGTGATTTTTGTCATCCTTCCCCACAGAATTGAGAATCGGGTTCGCTCGATTGCCACTAAGTGTGTTGCTCGAACTGTGTGACCAAGTCAGAACAAAACACGTCAACGAGACAGAAATTCGTCATACTTTCGGATGACCATTTTGGCGCCAAAGAGAAAGTTGTCTACATCGTCAGAAAGAATGCCATCAATGACTCCAATACGATTCAGGTATGCGAGTTCAGCTTCTGCCTCTCCAGGAGCCTAATTATAAATTATTGCGATGCGATAACATTGATGGGGAAGTGCGTTCACTTACCATCCTCCACTCAAACCCGAATGCCTCAACAATTTGTTTCATTCCTGGGATCAGTTTATGACTTGTGCGGTTGATCTTTTTCCCTCTCTTCACGTCTGGTCGCTTCGGTCCGTCGAATACAAAAAGAGGCAAGAAAGTCGTGTGCATAAGAGTGGCACATCGGAAGAACAGCGTCCTCAGAACTGGGTTCTCGCCCTCGCGCCCATATTCCGCATGGAAGAACCAGATACTGGCGTCTATTCCGAGTCTGAAGCCGCGTTTCCCGTCTGGGTTGGCTTCAAAACCGCCTTTCACCGCGAGTTGAGTCAATGACCGCACTGTGCCTGCAGGTTTGATAACCTAACAGTTAATCAGAAACAAAACAAAGAACATCTCCTAAGGATGACTCACATCCCACAGGCCAGCTACACCCATGACTATAGTTTAGAAATAAAAGACGAAGAGATTCAGTGAAACTTGGTTCGACTTGACGCGGTCACCTGATGTAAGGACTCATTATCCTAATGAGGAAATTGCTCATGACGCGATTCTATTGAAAGCATAAAGACGCGTAAGTAAAAACATGCTCCAACATATATATGTATTCCAAATTCATAACTAGCGAGGTAAAAAGAAAAATCCGTGCCTTTCACTTGAAAATAATTAAGAAAACAGGTCGAATAGCATCATCTGAATAAACGATGGTCTCGTTCAAAGAGCCTTGCATACGATCGTAGACGACCTACATTTGAAACAAAAATGAAGTACTTTCATTTTTCAGGGCAACAGTTACTTACCGAATTATAGCCAGCGGGACATGAAGTAACGGCAGCAAACCCGTCAACATTGTAAACATTTCCCAAGACAAGCTTCGTCAGGATCATTGCACCACTACCTTGGGCCGAATAGCTGTACGCCCTAATGCCAAGAAAAAGGCGTAAGTCTGGTATCAATCCCGACAATAGTAGAGACAAACTTGTTCGCCGCGGAAGATGTGTAGACCCCCGCCCCGAAACTGCATTTCCATGACCTCGGTTCACAATGAAGAATACACAAATAAAACTCACGCTCCATGCGGATTTGCAAGAGCTGTCTTGAAAGAAGTTCTCAATATAGAACACAAACGGCATGCAGTATCATTGCAAAGCGAGGTATTTCCATTGCTGCCGAGGGTACACTTTCTTGATGTTCCGTGGTACCGAAACACTTCGGTACTTCTGCCTATTTTTTTCCTGGGGAACATGATGTGAAGTGTGAGTGACTAAGAAAAGCATGGAAAGACAAACTTGTACTGGTCGTAAGGCTGTAAAAAATTCTTGCTTTCTATTATCTTGTATATTTTCTTGATAGCAGGCCTGGTACCCGTACCACTCTGAGACTTCCAAGCGGTTTCGAATTTCTTTTGGACTGCGAAAGCCTTTCAGTTGGTTGACAAACTTAAGTGACAATTGGACTCCACCAAGATCCCAAGTGGCATGGCCCTCAGGCGCATCAAGAAGAAGAGGAGTTCTCTTCGTGGAAATTTGCTGGCAGCTCTTTCCACACAAATGATATTGCTTATATTTGGGCCTGCTTTTGCACAACAAACAAGCAACCTTGGCAGCTTCTAAACAGATCTTGGAGCACTGGTCTTGACCCGAAAGTTTGACTCCACGATGACAATACTGTAATCCGACGAACATTGGCACGAGAGCCGCTCAGTTAGAAAAGCGACTCACGTTGCACATTTTCGGATTGGAACTTCCTTTGATGCACAACCGTTCCGCACACCGCAGTCCGCAAGTGACATATTCACCATGGCATGGGCGCTGGTGACAGACCTAATGTACAAGATCAGAACAACACACAAGTCGTTACAATAAGAGACTGACAACGCAAGGATTTGTGAGTGGGGTGTTATCAACTTGAGTGCTCGAAGAGCTGGCACGTGTGGGATTCGGACGGAATGGTCGCTGTGCACGGTCTGTGGAAGGAGCAGACTGATTAGAAGGCCTCCGCCGGGAATTGCTTACGGGAGGACTGTGAGGAGGGGAATTATTGCCATTGTTGAGTGCAACGGCGAGGGTGTTGGCACAGGCCAGACCACATGTTGGATAGTTTCTGCCATTCTTAGAGTAAGGAGGCCTCTTTTGGCAGACCTGTTTTCCAAGCTCAATACACTGAGCAGATGGACAAAAGTCCAGAACCTACGATGCAGACATCGATTCCAGGATAATAACGTTGTTGCGTGAGGTTGCCATCTGTGTTGGGGGCGATATTCAAGGCGTTGAAGTGGCGAGGCAAACTGTCGGGCGAACTGTCACGCAAATTATCAACACCTGCCACAGACGGCTCTGCACGGTAGACGGGTGGGTCATCTTCATAAATAAAAGATAGGTCGTCGGCGTCGGCGTCGTCAGGAAAGTCATCATGACCATCCAGGTCGTCCGATAATTTGGACCAGCCAGCAGACTGAAGATCGTCGACTTCATGGAGCACGGAGTCTTTGCGCCTGAGGAGAGACATTCCAGTGGTAAGCAGGTGAGGCGCTAATCGATGGGCTGTATTATAACCTGACCCATGTCAAATAGAGTCTCGGGATTCGAAATGCTAGCGGAGAATCCGGAGGAATCCCAGACCTCACAGTGGAGGCGTGCCAGTGGTTGGGCGCTAACTTTAAGCTATCAAGTCATTTGAACATATCTGCTTCGTTCCTGCCATCTTATCATGGTCGTTGCGAACGTGACAGGCCCTGGTTCATTTGCACCGTTTTCCAAGATTCCTGTAGCTCTCAGTCCTCCCGCAGTTTTTGCACCACAACTGACACAGGGAAACCCATTATCCCATCCAATGCCAAAGAAAACCCACTCAGTGGAAGGCGCTCATGAACAACCTGCACCCATGGACGTCGATTCTCCAATCGATGGCGTCGATGACTCGGACTCCTGGCATGGTAGCGACTACAGTGACCCGCCGGAGTATCCATTAGATCCTACTAGTTTCGAGCAGGAGTCGGATGCTATTCCGGATCCAAAACCGACTCATGGATCTCCCCAAGTCGGCCTACCTCAAGCTGGACCTGTCTCGGCCAATAACTGCATAGTGAGCTGAGAGGCATCCGTCATTCTGATATTTTTAATCTTCGAACCAGGTCTGCCATCGTGCCAAACCGCTTAAAGATGCATCAACTTGTGGTGAACGACGCTGTGATCAACAGCTAAAGGTGTGGCAAGGACTCGGATCGTCACATCCCAGCGCTAGTGTCCTATCGAGAAATCGTTGTCCCGTGAGTTCAAATATTCTTGGGTGAAACTATGCTAATCTTCGGTTAGGTATGCAACCATCTCAAACCAATTGGGAACACAATCTGCGAAAGTGAATTTTGTGTTACAAGACTGAAGTCCTGGGAATTTGGTCACTCCCCGTCTCCTTCAAACGGTCGCCCTGCTCAAACACGAAACCAGACCCAGGGTGGTGGCATGTGCGAAGTTAGTCTTCTCTCGTCCCACTGTTTTCACTCACAATTTTCAATATCGACCTAGGTATGCCATCAACGCCCTCGCTACAGTCACAATGGAAAAACATTCCCTACCTGCGGTTTAAGCTGTGCTGCCAAACTGAATGCATCTGGAAGGGTAGAAATGTGCGACGTGGGTGACGGTTAAATCATGAAAATTTGGCAGCTCAGACTGACCCTGCCCAAGCTCTGCCACCAACGGCCTAAAGTAGTTCTCAATGGCAGAGTCTATCCTCACTGTGGTAGAACTTGTAGAGACAAAGCTAAGGCTGTCGAGGCTAACAATGGTCAGTCAGTGATAATCTGCCTGTAAAGCCGTCTGACTTTTTCTGTTAAGGAACCAACACGGGAATGTGTTCCACATGCCTGATTTGCTGGAAGGCACCCGCTAACATTCGTAAAGATGAGTTCTGCTCAGACCCATGCAGAGAAATAATCGGGCGCAGTGCTCCACTTTTGCTGGAAATTCCTCGCGGGCATTCCTCGTTTCATGAGGGTACTCACTTCGTTCCTTCACCGATGTCCGTCGCATCTCACACTTCTCACTAGTCGAAATCAATTTCAAGGATTCCTGGACCTACCGTAAGGCTCCGTGCCCCTCTGTTAAGAAGATTTACATGGTATGCCTACCCGCAATGCATGAATCAAATTTCGAGGACTACGGGTGAGGATACTGTTGCGATGTTTTGGCACTTACCTAAGATATTGTAGTAAAAAAGTTTCGTCGACATATGGTATACCAGGTAGCTTCCTTGGCAAGAAGAAAGAGGAATTCCGATGGATCTCTGGTCTGCGTGAATGCCCACTGGGCCATCCAGGAATTACCACGCCATGTCAGCACCCCCAATGTCAACTATGCAACATCCTACGAGGCACCTACGTCCCTGAGGTTTTCGGAAAAGGGGTATTGACAACGTCACTTCCAAGGTATATTGTCCGATCTCGATTGCCTGAAATAGTTTGCACAACTCATCTCGATCGTAGAGCAACCCACAATTATGACCGCTGGGCTTCCATGAACCTAAGGTTCAAGATATCAAAGGTCGTCTTACTTTCCAAGGTCTACCTTGGAAAAGTTGCAGAATTGGATAGTTTTCAGGCTGGATTAGGTCCTCCACACGGCGCAAACTCTGTGAGTCCGACTCTGGGAATGGGACGACTCAATAATTGATTCAATTGCTTTCATTCAGGTCAAAATAGTAAACTATGTGCATCATTCCAGAGTCGAAATGGATGAAATCCTTGTCTATACTTGTGAAGCGCTGAGGCCCGTGTACCTCGTTTCTTACGAATGAGAGATGGGGTGTTTGTTTACAGTCGTTTGTAGAATACAATCTCTTCTAATTTAAAGTCTTTCACAACTTCACAAGTCACAATCTATCGGTCTACGAAATGAATAAGGACCTTGCTTTCTGAAACGCATTCACATTTGCGGTCAGGTTCCGTGTTCCGATTAGGATCCAGGATTTTGGAATACCAAATAGAATTTGGGATTCACTGTATAGGAACTTCAGATTTCCCCTTCCGATTGCTCCTGCAGCGTGTCTTTTCCTTCAATAGCTCCCCACCCTCTGCCAATTTTACAATTCCAGTGCTCAGTGGCGAAGATAACATAGACTACATCGACCCGAGCTATGCCTTCACCACTCACTGGGGAGAAATTTACCGAAGCTCGTCGAGCCGAACTTCGCAGGATAGGAGAAGAAACACTGCATGCCCTTGATCGAGGATATTACGATTTTTTCCGCGAACGCTACGATATCCGAGCTACAGCAGAAGAATCTGACCGATCCACCAAATTCTTCGGCTCTAATTCACCAGTCAGCAAATGGGCTACATCCACACCCAAACACTCAAGTGGGAGCAATCCTACTCACATCTCTGTTCTTCAAATTACCACGATCGACGCTGCGCGACTTATTCATACCGTACGACAGAACAATCCGCCGGACTTGGGCAATACCATCGGTGTTCTCAATTTCGCTTCGGCAACAAAGCCAGGCGGAGGATTTAGAAGTGGGGCTGAGGCGCAGGAAGAATCCATCGCACGGGCGTCAACACTCTATTCGACTCTTTTAACACCTGAGGCAACAAAATTTTACGATCTTCACAAAAACGAAGCTAATGCAGCATTTTACTCCCATGGGATGGTATATTCTCCCAAGGTCGTTGTCTTTCGGGACGATGACGGCTTATGGACCAAACCTTTTGAAATCGATGTGCTCACCTGCGCAGCAGTGAACGCGGGGGAGATCCTCAAAAACACGAATGGGACCAATAATCCTGCGACAATGGTGACTATCGAAAAGGAAATGACAGAACGCATGGGTAGGATCCTCTTCCTTTTCGAGCAGAAAGGAGCCCGGGATATCATCCTTGGAACCTTTGGAACGGGCGTGTTCCGGAACGATGTGGCTACTGTGACAAGAATTTGGGCACATTTGCTGGTACTTCCGACGGCAAGGTTCAAGAATTCATTCGATCGTGTTATATTTGCCGTCACCGGGGATACGACGTACAATGACTTCAAGAGTGGGTTCGAGGCTTGGGGAGAGCAAAAGTCGCCCCAAAAAAAGACAAGAGTTTTGAGTCGACGGAGCACTTGGATGTCATGACATGCGACGGAAATGTTTAGTCAATGGCACACTCAAATAAAATTAGAAAGAATCCCTGTATTGATAGACCAATGGATTAGCAACTTATTGTTTCGGGGTGAATGGTCAAAACTCATCGTCTGAGCGACCCGTTGTGTTGTTTCATGTTAGAGGGTCATACCCTCACTGGCATAACAAATGTCCTCCTTATAATTAAATGTTGCTAGCGCCTTGTGAAATCTTGAGCAATAATTTTTGTGTGAATGGCAGGTGGGGAAAAAAAAAGTGGTACAGGAGATGGACTTCGTTGTATAAATAATTTCAGTGGTAATCAATTACAAGAATTTTTCTCAAATGTGCTCCACCAATATTCAGAGTAATTATCAACCGTGATTAGGTCGATTTCAACCAGTTGACGGAGCCTCTTGACCTCCCTTTCGAAATGATCCAACCACTGTATATGGTCCTTGTCCATCAAGATTCTACTCACCGGATTATTGTCCAGACGACGACGAGATAGGATACCGACCAAAGTGCTGTTCAGTTTTCGGGCATGTTTATGTTTGAACGCGCTGAACACTAACACCCGGAGCGAAGACCATCCAGATGCAGCAAATGTCTGGATTAGTTGAGTAGATTCATTGTAGTTGGGATAACGATAGTGGAGATGGGTGATAGTCGGAAAGATGGTCGCGAATTGCGAAGACATAGTGAAGTTGTCCAAAGAAATCGTAAGGTACTTCAGATTTGGAAATTTAGGTTTTCCAAGAATGTTGAGTTGCGCAGCACCGAAGAGATGAGTCGGGAAGTTGGCATATGAGCATTCGAGCCAAAGTGATTCCAAATGCCGTGCAGATAGAGCAAGCAGCATTCGAATCGCAACTCCTCCCCCTTCGACCAACCGAAGTGACTTGAGGTTATTAAGGGAAAACTGTGGCATAGAAGGCATTCCGGTCGGCCAGAATCCATAGGTAACGGTGCCTTGTAAAGAAAGATTGACGATTGACGGAATAGACGCAAATGTTTGGTTGAATTCGTCTGATGAAAATGGTACAGAATGGTTGAAGCCATGTAGGTAAAGTGTTGTGAGGTTGCGAAGATTTTGTGGCGGGGGTAAAATGTTAGGTGTATCGGTTTCAATGAAAGTCAAACGGTCGTGCGAACCGCCGTCGAGGATCGTAGTGAACTGCGCAAATTCTGGTAGGACGTTGTGAAAGTTACTCCCATACTTTACGCTGAACGATTCTAGAGCCGGGGTACAACGGTTCTGGAGTTTCGACAGCCAATGGACCGCCGTCGCTTGGTGGTAGCAGATCAAGGAAAATAAGCGAAGCCGATGGATGTGTATAGAGAATTCCTCGATGATAGTGTCGTAGCCGGTCAATGGATTAGATGTGTTGTGTAAAATCCTATCTCTTCGATATATATCGATATAAACATCCAGCGGACGCTGGAAGGAGCGTTCCAAGTAAGGGTGAACCCATGCCTTGGAGCGTTTTGAGTAAATATCGATCCTGTTCCAAAGCACTGGTGTGCCCAGTGCGACGCCCCTCCAAAATCTGCAGACGTGGCTGACGGCAACTTCAATAGGGATTCTGTGTGCCACTCGCTTCTTTTGCTTCGCATATGTGAAGATAAGGGCCAGCAATTCATGCGGCAGAGTTGAACAAGGGGACTCGGCGAGGGGGAGGGCGATCACTCCAGAATACCTAGAGGGCACCCTTTCAGGATCCCTTCCGTCCACACACATTACAGTAGTTATCCTGTATAAAATCGTTGAATACCTGGAATGTGAAGAAGAGTCATAAGGTGACAAACGGGCAATGAGCGTTCTCTGCTTCGATTTTGGAGGTTGGGCCACTTGAACGATGAAAAGAAAATAGTCCAGAAAAGAAAGAAGTGTTCATATGTACTGATTTTGCCCTGCAATTGCGCAGTCGGCGGTTGACGATGATGACTCTGAAGCACAAGAATTCGATTCTCCGACGCGTTTCTGATGGTGACAGACTTGCACAGCACACCCACGTAGCCTTTTTTTTTTCACTCTTACCATTGATGATATTCAGGTTTCCCTCCCATGCAGATCTCCAGAAATTCAAGTACTTATAGGGAAATGTCGTGAATCACGCATTTGTCACATGTACTATTTCAAAGCGGCGCTCCAGTCCATCGAGAATAATGCCTTTTTCTCTTTCTCTTCCTCGAGCTTTTGGCTCTTCCAAGGGTGACCTCCTTGTTTCCAATCAGCCGCCCAAGATGAATGTCATTCCTGGAGGAAGATCTACAGAAGGCCGCCGTGGTGAGCTCCGCAAAATAAGCCAGGAGACATTAGATGCCATACATCGAGGACGATACGAATTTAATGACAAGTCGATCGATCTCAAGACCAGAACGCAAGAGTCATGCAAAGCTACCAAATTCTATGGTTCTGACTCGGCCACCAAGGAATGGGCGACATTGACGCCGTCCTCGATCGCCTCTCCCACACACAACTCTGTCCTCCAAATCACCACAATCGACGCAGCACGACTTCTTGATGACATGTACCATAACAACCCGAGCGAAGCACACAATGTTACAGGTGTTCTCAACTTTGCGTCGGCGACAAAGCCAGGCGGAGGATTCTTAGATGGCTTGGATGGACAAGAACAAGCTGTCGCACGCGCTTCCACACTCCACCCCACACTTCTTACTTCTGAAGCGCAGAAGTTCTACAAATTTCATGGCGCGCAAAACAACGGAGGAAACTATTCTCATGGGATGATATATTCTCCCAAGGTTACTATCTTCCGGGATGATGACGGTTGTTGGGCCCCCAAATTTGAGATCGATGTCCTCAGCTGCGCAGCCGTGAACGTGAACATGGTTCTCAGCAGTGCTGCAAACAAGTCTGCAACACTGGTGAGTATCGAAAGGGAGATGAAAGAACGCATGGGCAGGATCCTCTACCTTTTCGAACGGGCAGGGGTTAGGAATATTATTCTTGGAGCCTTTGGAACCGGGTTCTTGAACAATGATGTGGCGACAGTGGCAAGAATATGGGCACAGTTGCTGGTGGTTCCGTCTGCGAGATTCAAGAAATCATTTGATCGTGTTATTTTCGCGATCATGGGAGACCCGACATATGCATTATTTAACGATGCGTTCCTCGCTTGGGAGCAGCAGGATGATGGTATAGGCGAACCAATTGAAGATCCGGAGTAGTTAGCTAGTTGCTGCGGACCAAATAGAAATGGTATAAATATGGCCAAGTAATTTTGGCCCAACAATGGGATTCACACTCCTCGACCCAACCACTGCTCTCGACCATCTCAAGTCATACAACCACCCAGATGGCCTGGCGGTCCACGATCTTATGGACTCTCACGTCCACGGGGGGCTGACTTACAACGATTTCCTTCTTCTTCCTGGCAAAATCGACTTTCCGCCCTCAGATGTTATCACAGAGAGCCGCATCACGCGAAACGTCGTTCTAAAGACTCCATTTATGAGCAGTCCGATGGACACCGTTACAGAGAGCGATATGGCAATTTCCATGGCCGTGAGCACTTCCTGATCGTCTTTCAACCGCATATTCATTCATTCGTGCATAGCTCCTGGGAGGGATCGGGGTCATACACCACAACCAGCCACCAGAGAGGCAGGCTGCAATGGTCCGAGCAGTAAAGCGTCATGAGAACGGCTTTATATCAGACCCTGTTGTTCTCTCACCTTCCCACTTCGTCAAAGATGTTCTTGATATCAAGGCACGGCTCGGTTTTTGTGGCATTCCCATCACTGGTTTGTTCATCTTTTTTATCTTTTATCAATCATGATGAATCTTTTTCACAACCTTCGTTCTGCCGCACCAACGCACAACAGTGTGTGATGTGGGGATACCTTTTATGTGTTTTCTGACTTTGTCACACCCTAATGTCTCCAATATTCTAACCTTTTGATCATAGATAATGGTGCCGTAGGCGGTAAACTTGTCGGTATCGTAACATCACGCGATATCCAATTTCGAGATCCGTCAACTCCACTTTCTTTGGTAATGACCAAGAATCTCGTGACAGCTAAGCAGGGTATTACCCTTGCCGAGGCCAACACTATTCTTCGCGACTCTAAAAAGGGCAAATTGCCCCTCATCGACACCAAAGGCCAACTTATTTCACTTCTCGCTCGCTCGGATCTCCTCAAAACTCAATCGTACCCCTTGGCTTCAAAACGACCTGAGACCAGACAGCTGTATGCAGCGGCATCTGTTGGTACAAAACCTTCGGATCGTGATCGGTTGACTTTGCTTATCGAGGCTGGATTGGATATTGTTGTTCTCGACTCATCTCAAGGAAACTCCGTTTTTCAAATCGAAATGCTCGAGTGGATCAAATCTACCCATCCCAAACTCGAAGTCATCGCAGGAAATGTCGTCACCAGAGAGCAAGCTGCTAGTCTCATCGCTGCGGGTGCCGACGGCCTCCGAGTCGGTATGGGTTCCGGATCTATTTGCATCACTCAAGAGGTTATGGCCGTCGGTCGTCCACAAGCCACCTCCGTTTATAACGTGGCTGAATTCGCCAGCAAATTTGGAGTACCCGTGATCGCGGATGGGGGCATCGGAAATGTGGGTCATATCGTCAAGGCCCTCGCTCTCGGGGCTGGCGCAGTCATGATGGGCTCTTTACTTGCAGGAACTGAAGAGGCCCCAGGAGAATATTTCTATCATGATGGCAAGCGCGTTAAAGCTTACCGGGGTATGGGCAGCCTCGAGGCCATGGAACAAGGACAAGTCACCAAGTACCCTAACCAGAAGAACTCCACCGTTGAAAATGCTGCAACATCGCGTTATTTCTCAGAGAGTAGTTCTGTGAAAGTTGCTCAAGGCGTTTCTGGTGATGTTCAGGATAAGGGTAGCGTCAAAGCATTCTTGCCGTACCTCTCTGTTGGAGTACAACACTCACTTCAGGACATTGGGGCTCGGAGCATTGATGAATTGCAAGCAGGTGTCAGGGCGGGTCGAGTCCGGTTTGAGCTGAGAACGGCGAGTGCTCAAGTTGAAGGCGGTGTTCATGGGTTGAATTCGTACGTCTTCCGGTTTCATGCTCCTTGTTATTATTCATCACTAATTATTACTGCGCAGTTATACGAAGAGGCTCTACGCTTCTTGAGTTGGAACGTCAGGATTGATAGCTCATAAGGGATTGCTGGTCATGTAGTTTTGCATATCATGTTTTCAAAGCAAATATAAAGCAAATATAAAGCTAAACAGTGCAAGATATAAGCTGAAGAACGCACGAAGATTCTGGCTAAGATATTTTGAAGAAAGATTCGATTTTTTGGTTTCTGGGAGGACTCTGAATGGGGTTCATGTCGGTGCCAAAAAGAATTCCGATAAGAAATCACCTTTGTTGCCTTACGTTTCTTTGGTGAACCTTTTGGTAATGGCTTAGTGGCTGTTGCCTACGGGGAAAACTGGTGTTAGATGTTCCCGGGGTTGCCTAGAAAACAGGAACTTACAGGTTGGTTGTGATCATCGCGCACTGCGGCTTTAAGCTTTTTTGGCGAAGCCGGCTCTATCGAAGTAAATTATGGTTCTTGAGATCTCGTGGAGCTAACTTCAAGCTTCCTTTTTGTAGGCGAACGAGGACCAGGTGGTTTAGTGGGTGACGAAGAACTGTCTCTCTGCTTCTGCTTGGAAAACATAGCTTGAATACCATCTTTGCGATTCGCCACGGGTTCAATGAAAGAAGGAGATTCCGTTCCGACTTTACCCACTTCCTTTGGCACCTGATAGCTGATCAAGATGTAAGAAAACACATTTAGTATGAAGACGGGAAAAACAGACCACTCTAGCTGCGTAGTTTCATCGTTGTATGGTTGAACCATCTTCGTTAGTTCAGGAGTCCACGTCTGCGATGAAGTATCAAGCCAGCGATCCAGGGCCTCTTTCGAGGTCAGAAATACAGGCTGTCTCTCATGCAGCCAGGAGAATTCCTTGTTAGCCTCTGTAGTGACGATGGTGAATGTCCACAAAGATTTTCCTGAGACAGAATGGTGAACCTGTTTCTTGATCATGGCACCCGTCTATAAATTACCAACCTTCGATTGTTGCACAGTCGTAGAGTCCAGCCATAAGCAACAATTTCCCATCCTTGCGTTTAGTCAAATGAGGTAACTTTTCTTTGCCCTTTGTAAGCCATTCGTAATAGCTTTCGACAGGTCAGTAAAATAGACTCAATGTGAAAATAGGATGGTACCCTTGACAAGGAATGGCACATCTTTTCTTTCCCTTGATATTGGCCCACATGCCGCCTCCCTCGACCAGAATCTCAGAACGCGCATTAGTGGTGTTCAAGGTTTTGTCCTCGACAGTACTCCAATGAGGTACAAGTCCCCACTTCATGGTTTGCAGAACAACATCGTTGCTTGCTCCTCCTTGAGAGCTCGAAGGTCCGGGGTCTCCGCCTCTTCGACGAATAACAGGTGCCTGCGACCTCGGGGCAATATTATATCGGGGAATAAATGCTTCATCATCTAACCACTCATCCACCTCCACATTGTGGCGAATTTCATTTCTCTGAGCGTGTTATCAGCAACACAAACGTAGAGACTACCCTGAACATACATCCAAACGCAAAGAAAAGCGTCCGCACATGGCTGGCAAAGGCAAAGGCTTGACTCGGCGTGTGCAGCCGCTTTCGGCAATGTTTGAACGAGCGTGGGAAAAATAACGTCTGGCTTGACCACCACCTTCAACGCACAAGGCTCGTCGTCCGCGACATCGTCCAAATCGATTCCTCCCCATTCTTTTTACGCATTACAAGACTATGGAAGGTGGCGCGTTCAAAATACTTGAATCCTCTACACAGCGCACACTGCATGCTCATGCTTTCTCTCGTTCCTCCAGTCAAGCCTCCCTTCTCCTGACAGATCTTCTGTCTCGGTACCTGACATTGTTAACTTCTACCTGTGCAAGATATGCGGAACATGCAGGGAGGACAACTATGAATGTCCGTGACGCGGTTGCAGCCTTAGAGGAGCTTGGCGTCAGTGTACACGAATTGAACGATTATTGTGCCACTGAAGGCAAGGAATTAAATCGCTATGCCCTGTATTCTACTAGAAGAGTGGAAGATATAATCGAGTTCAAGTGTATGTTTTCTCCGGAGATGTGTGCCAATCCCTCTCATCTCTTTCAGCTCAACTTGTGGACGGGCTGTGTCAGGATCGGGATGATTCCATTTTATTGGAGTATGCGCATTGCCCAGCGTCTCTTTTCGAAGAACTGGATGCGGAAGAACTGGATGCTTCAGATGAAGAAGATATGGATTTCGAACCAGGCAAATTAGCACGGATGGAGGATGACATGGACGTCGACAGCACAACTCCTGAGCGGATAAGCACCGTCCCACGCAAACGACCCCCATCTCGACCTACAACGCCAGAACTTCCACTATCTCCCATTTCCAATCCTACTTCTCCCAGACGGAAACGACTACGACATTTGGACTGGGAACCACCAGAATACATACCCGATTTCTTGCCCCCTTTCCCTTCTATGAAAGAAGAGATACCAGGATCACCCGTACCAGACCACGCTCAAACCCCCCTTCCTCAATTTGCCATGCCATTACCGACCCAAATATCTGATGCCGCAGCGGAAAAAACCGCTATGACCCTCTCTCAATCAATGATCACGGCCGCAACATCTGATTTCTTCGTTCAAGTCCCCTATTCTCAATCCTCACTAGCAGCTATTTCAGAAAGGCACCTTCCTTCGTCCTTACCACCTCCGCCGACTATCCCTCAAAATCGCCAAAATAACCTTCCAACTCTCCAGATTGAGCCGTCTCTCCTTGGCGCCTACCACCACATACTCACACACCCTCCACCTGTCGAATTACCTTCTCTAAACCCTTCACGACACAAAATTGCAATGGCCCTAATCAAGCAAGGCGAAGCGAACCCTCGATACAATCCGGCTGACACACTCTTTGGTAGTGTGGCACCTTGTCCGCCCCGAGTATCGACTATGGGGCCATCCTACCCAATTCCGATAGGCGACACATCCAATTCCGATAAAAATAAAGACGCGAAAGACAAAGAAGTCAAATTGCCCCAGTCGATACCGCGGCCCGTGTCTTCAATTGAGCGAATTGCGTCGTTCATCACTCAGCAATCATCCCAAATACCTGATCTGGCTCTAAGAGTTCTTCCGGTGAGATTTTATTTCCTTAATCAATATGTTACGTGCTGACTTATTGTTGACCCCTTCAGCCCGCCATTCACACAAGGACGAGTCGTCTGTCGCATCCACCCGTCCTACATCGCGGTTCAAAAGCACTTGTCTACGGCCCAGGTGTTTCAGCTCCATGGAATTCCAACCTTCCTGTGCAAGAAGGCAACGGTGCAGGCAGTTCGCTTCCTAAAGACAGCACTGCCAGTAATAACAATGGGCCTGCAAAACCACTGTTACCAGATGCCAGACTTTACGCCACATGGGATTATGACACCAAAGATTTTAGGGTCGCAATTGCTCCATTAGGAAGGACAAGGTCGCGCATGGGTAGTTTGAACACGCAGTCTGCAGTGGGCGGTAGTGGCACAGGGCTTATTTCGCTTCCCGTCGCCAGAAGTAAGGTCGCGAAGTGAAGGCTCGTTACATTTCCACATACGACCATGCACACATCAACCTGTGGACTCTAATTATTTTAAAAGCTCTTAGTATTTTGCTGTTGTTTTGTTATTGGTTTTAGATTTGTTGCTTCACTGTATTTTTCAACATTCATATTTTCCGACCAAACCGTTTCATTTAACATGCATGCGATGCTACTGAGCGCCAAACTGGTGGATGTCGTCGCCCACAAAAGACAAGAGACCACGTGTTGTCTTCTGTCATTTCTAAGTCACGGTCGTAGGTCGTTCAAACACCTTTCCTTGAAGGGAACCATGAATGTTTTCGGCCACATTCACACCTTCAAAAAAGGTAATTAATCCCAATACTTGTATAACCTTCGATAATTGACCAATGGTTGACATCTACCTTGGCAACAGACAGCAATAATTTTTGAATTCTAACCTTTGGTCCCGCTCGGAATGGCTTCAGTTCCAACTCTTTACTCCACGATGATCCAAGGGGGGGTCGTCAATATAAGAGATGCTACTCTGAACATGCCAATTCGCCAGGTCAACGAAGTCAATCATCGTGACAAGGGTGTGTACCAAAGTTAAACGTCTTGTATATTCAACTTACCATGCAATTTATGTTAAGCGCTCGACTTGCTCCGTCCCCATTGTGCACTTACCGCCCTCGTAGACGCGAGCCATAGATATGACCCACCACGCTGTGCTGAAGCAACCCGTCGGGAGATTATTCAGAAAGTGGAGGATTGGATTCGCCACGACAGCCTTCACAGTGAACCACCATCAAGCATCTTCTGGCTGTATGGTGGTGCAGGGGCCGGAAAGTCTGCTTTGGCTCAAACACTTGCCGAGAAGTTCAAGATAAATGAGGGCCTTGCAGCGAGCTTCTTTTTCTTCAGAACCGAGGTGGAAAGAAACACCGGGAATAGTCTGATACCAACCCTCGCTCTTCAGCTGGTTCAATCTTTCCAAGGACTGACTCCCATTGTGGAACAAATAATTCTGCGAAATGCGGACTTGTTCAAGAAAAATCGCCAGACTCAGATGTTAGAGCTTCTCGTCGAACCGTTGATAAGGCTGTCGCTGAAAGAGACCGCCGGTGCACCGGTGCATGCACACACTACGTTGAAATCACACCCTCGATTGGTTGTAATCGACGGCCTCGACGAATGCTCTGGTTCGGACATTCAATGCGATCTACTGCGAATCATCGCCAGCGCCATTCCCCATATGCCATACCCCTTACGTTTTCTAATCACCAGTCGTCCGGAATCCCATATCACCCGTGCATTTCAACATAACGTCGGCGAGGTGGCCCAATATAATCTCAGTGAGGATTCCGACGCCGATAGCGACATTCGACGCTTTCTTGATGAAGAATTTGCACAAATACGCTGCACTCACCCACTCCGCCAACACCTACCTTTTCAGTGGCCACCTCCGTCCGACATCAGTCCAATTGTTGAGCGATCCTCGGCTCATTTTATCTATGCGTCGACTGTAATCCGATTTATCCAGTCTCCCAAGCATCGACCCGATGATCGGCTACAAGTGATTCTCGGTCTCAAGCAGCCCTACGAAAGGGAGCGGCCATATGCTCTCTTGGACTCACTTTACACGTTGATCTTTCTCGAGATACAAGATCCTAGCCAACTTGAGAAGATCCACTGTGCCTTCGGGATTATCCATCTCCGGAGTATTAAAGTAGGATTAGCTGCTGGGTCGCAGTGGACTTCTGATCGTCATATGATTGAAGTACTGCTTGAACTGAGACCTGGGGATCTTGATTTGATTTTTGACCCCCTTCTCTCTCTGGTCGCGTTCGATCAGGACAATATCCGGGTCTTACATAAGTCTCTGCTCGATTATCTCCTGGATCCCAGTCGTAGCAGAGACTTTCAATTGGATCTTGGTTTGGCCAATGAATCCGCCGCAAACCACATTCTACGAGAGAATAAATCGCAAGACGGTTGGTGTGAGTGCTCCTGTTGCAATGGTGATAACTTGCCAACAATTTGTGGTTATCTAGATTTAGCAGAATTTCATGACTTTGCATACCACTGCCAATTTGCGTGTCTCAATGACACCTTGAAGCGTCATCTACGTCCTCTAGCATGCGATCCGGAAATGATATTCACTGAGTCCTTGTCGACTTTATTCGGAAAATCCACACGGTCCTCGCTACTGCAGTCGATATTATACTTTCTGCAAGCTATTTGCCGACAGGTAAGCAAACAAATGACTATTAATGGTCTGCAATCCGATTTAATTACGTCTGTCACACTAGGATTTTGATCCCAGTGGGCACTGTTACAGAGAGTATGTCCGAAAGAAGAACCAGTGCCTCATATCGGCGGATCCATTGTCACAACGATTGAAGTCGATGACTTTCTGGTTGATGCACCCTCATCTCGTATGTATTCGTTTGAGTTATTGTTGGCCTCGCTCTGAGATTGATCAGGTGCTGCAACCCGTATCTGTTGAACGAAATCTCCGCTTGTCGCTCCGGCATTCTTTCAAATCCATTGATTTGAAAGACCTCCAACGGAGGAATACAAGTGGGTTCAATGGAAGAACTCCCATTCCCGCTGTTAACTCGGTATGTTTATTGAAATTCTGTCATTTTCAACATTAGTAATGGAGAGCAGAGTGTCATCAAGTCCATTCAACAGGAGCATGAAATGTTTTCTTCCTATATTAAAGCACATCGCCGGACTGTTCACTCTTTCTTGGAACAAAGCTCAGGGCTCGTTCATAGTTGCCATTTTGTACTCGAGCATGTGTCAGTCTTCTGGGTGACACTCATGATGCTTGTGACCTACACTGAATCTGGTGTACGACTCTCCTGCTCTGAGTTTGAGGGTCAGATACTGCTTGATGACTCTTATCGGGAGGATGCAGTGAGGGGCTCCGTGGAAGAACACTTCCGGGTGCGTTATTTTCATGAAGTGTGAAGTTTTAGCACTTATCAACAACCACAAGAGTACACAGGACGAGGTCAAAAACAACCATACAAAGCTTTCCAGGGCTCGTAGTGAGCTCGACTAAGCCTTCGCCCGGAGCTCTCTTTTCGTCCGCTCCCTCACACTCGCCATTTAATTTGCACAAACATTTAGTTTAAGGATACATCTGGGCTCCATATATTGTTGGGTTGATGTAGTGCCTCAATGACACCAGAGTGATTGAAGGCTGTACTCATTCGTGCCCACTGGAACAAGAACAATTAATTGGGGAGGATCCCAGAACTTGGCAAGCTGCGCCACCGAGGATTGCATAAGTGACGCGGAGTTCATCAAGGATGCCTGACAACTCGTCGACAGCAAGAACGACGGTTGGGGTTGGGGTTGACATGAGCACTGTCACTGAGGCATGAGTTTTAACAAGTCCTTGCATACAACGCACACTTACCGTCTTTACCAGTTGTGTAATTACTAATGGCAGGGTGAGATCGTCAGATCGTCCAGGTTGAGAGGATTTTATACTGACCATCGAGTTAGTGGCTGACGCCTGAGGCTGGCCTGAGGAGGCAAACATTTCCTAGAACTGATCTCAATAACTGAATAAAGGCAAATTCAAAGCTTTCAGTTATTTGAGAGTGTATTTAGTGCTTGAACACAGAAGTAAAGGAGGTCAAGAGTCTGTTATGTTATATTTGTCGGCTATAAGTATCATAACCATGGATTTGTCGATGAAGACTGCCAGAGATCCTGAAGCTATTAAAGATCTGCCTAAGAAGCAGATCTACGATCCTACTGTGCTTAATCAATGGGACGGCTCAACGGAAGAAGGCTCAGCTTTGCGTGACCCAGCGTTCCTGGAGGAATTCTCCTCCTTCTCTCGTGTTCTCTCGGAAGTAGGGATTGGCCCCATTATTGCCTGGGGCGATATTGCTATGATGTTTCACGGCATTCCGATTTGTTATACAGTTAATGCTTCAGCCATCACTACGCTGCATGAACCTGACCCACCTCACTTAGAGATATCACGTTCTCATTCCGGATTCTAGATTCGGGGATGCACGTAAAGTCCTACTAGCAGAAGTTTATATATGTTACCAAATGTGTGCATGAAATTTGATAATCCATCCAAGTCTACCCTTAGACTCATACAGATACTCTGCTTGAACTTTGAAGGTAATCCACGACGCCCAGATCTCTTCTCAACTTTTTTAATACTCGGATTTTCTGCCGTGCACCCGCTGTTCGAAGATGCCAATATAACAGGGTACAAGCAGATTGGAGGAATCGTGTTTCCCCCTTTGCTCCCTCTCGCATTGTCTTTCATACATGCATTCTCTCGCTCCAAATCAGGCATTGAAAGCTTGGGCCTCCGTTCATTGCTGAGTTGCTGGTGTAGTTACACCAAGAATATTGGATACAAGCCCCTTGGTGATGATGCTTTGAAAGGTCTGCTACAAGACGAAAATTTGATGTCATTCTGGGCTGAGATGTAGGGGATACTTCAGAGATGTCACGGTCATGGTAATAGGGATTTCGGAGCTGGCAAGGAGTGTATTGTATGTACGGGATATAGTTCTTCTACCAGTGTGCGTATGACAGTAGTTGGCACCTTCTGTCTCAAGGTTTGGGGAGTCGCAAACAGCTACTCCAGAACGCAATCGTATTCAACTGAATGCCTATGAGCTAAAGCAACGCAACCGAATCATGGGGACCCCACTTACGTTGGAAGATGAGTTGAATCGAATTGAGACAAGTTGGTGAATCCATCTACATGTTTACAAGAGGTCCGAGGAGATGACGAGATTGTGGATAGGGTAAATTATGAGGTAGCAGTGAAAAATGGGGAGATTGAGGATGATGAAGATGACACTCCTGATTTCACCATAACTGAAGTAATTCGTCTCGTAGAGACGATGGAACGGCTTACCCTTATCCATGGAGACCCGGCATCTAGTCTCCACCTCACCGAAGGCGTAAGAAAGTTCCGATTCATTTACGCAAGGCGCAGGACGAGAACGCGACACAGACAACGTTGGACATGTGGTGTAGTTAGTTTAATTGCATGAATCCTATAATGCATCGGCCCAGGGGTCCCGGTGTTATGCATTATGAGAAAGCCGACGGTATAGGAGTGTGCAATTGTTCTACCCTGCCATGGCGGGCCGCCCACTGGGAACAAAGTCATGGTGCCATGTATTAATATTGAGCTCGCAGACGTGCTGGACAATATTCTTCGATCGCATGTTTCCTGGTCCAGTCACAAAGTCCGCACTATTCATCACGAAATGCACCTGGGCTTCTTGAGCATCAGCTGTTGCAAGAGTGTTCGCTCGTAAATCGGATGTTCCACTTCGTCCATCCCAAATGCATCGGACATCAGTTCCCGGGATGATCTGTGCAAGCCGACCAGTGGTGACATGCCGTATCTCAATAAAGCGAGAATCGAAAAGGAGGATGTAAGGCCGATGGAACGCAACTCGTTCCGCAGTTCCTTCCCACTCGATGGTGTTGCCTGAGCGTGACGGATAACCATGGTCGTCCACATAAAGACCAAATTCTGTTCATCCGAATTAATTCATAGAAGGGTGGTTCAAGAGAAGTATAACCATACCACCATAGCAAAGCAGGAACTCGTAATCAGTGGACCTAAAAATTCCTATTGGTCGAGCATTCTCGCAGCGCTTGATCAGTTGAGTATGTCGTGGATCCTCTTTCTGGAGAAGCGCTGTACTACCAAGGCTGTTTGATACCACGAAATTAATTGGTGACAGATGACGGAACAGAATTTCAAAAATGTACCCTTGCAAGTTCATAACTTCAAATCCTTTTCCACACAGAACAACAATTGTAGCCTTGGCGAAAAAGACATCGAACGAGTCGGATGGCAAAAAGAAAGATCGAAGCACCCTGAACCAGTTCGATTTGGCAGAACGGAATCCAAGCCGAGTTCCAAATCCTACTGCAGCTTTCACGCGTTCATTGATCTTATCCCTCACAGGTTCCAAGACACGAAATATACTGTTCTGCTATGGATATAGGAATGCAAGTGAACAACCTCCAACGAATAGCAAATTCAAACTTACCCCTCTCTTCTCCATGTATACAATGAGAGAGCGGCCTTGAAGGGCACCTACACTGAAGAAACGTACATCTGCATTTGAACTGATCCCTTGCGGCATTCCTTGCGAAGCATGGGAAACCTGGCGTGGCACGAGAGCATCGATGTGGTAGGCAAAGAGTGCCTGAGGAGGAGAAAATAATAATTTACAAATGCAACCAACTCGTGAATATCTCTCTCCCTCACCTTGTCGGCCAGGACTAGGAAGACATCAAATCCCTCAAGCATCGCACATTGTGTCACCTTCTTCAAATGTAGAACGCAGCGCAGGGCTAGGAGGGGAGTCAGTCGATTTGCTCCATAGATGGTTTTTCCAAGTTGCCTACACTTCGGATCGTGTCGAAAGCCAATCCATACTCCTTCGAAACAACCAATCGAGACAAGCTCACGACCGTCAGATGTATCTAACATTCCTTGAGTCTCGTTGAATCCCTTAGCGCAAGAAAACTGCTTACTGAAAGGGAATGAACAAGTGACCTTTCCTGTGAATTGAATATCATGATTCCACGGCTGCCGGGCATTACCAACAGTCAATGGTGGCATGATGAATGTATCCCTGCTCAAGTACTCGATCTCAAAGACCATGTTCGATTCTTGGAGGATCTTCCTGAGTCCGATTGCCTCCTCGAGTTTGTTCTTCCACTCCAACCTAATTTCCGCAGATTCTGCATAAAGAATGTATGGACCACCAGTCCGCCCATTGTGATGCAAAACAATTGGGAAAAGGTGCCCAGAGTTAGTGTCCAGTGACGGAGCCCCTGCAAAAGGACGAAGTAAACTAGCGTTGTTTTGTGTTGGAGGGTTCAAGGGGACTTCAACGTCAGGCAACATGTCCAGCAGAACGGGCTGTCATATTTCAGTATTCCAAACATACTCGAGTAGATGCGGGCTCACACGACGATTGATGTGGTATTTAGTGACGCCATCCTCCTCTTTCTGCTTTGTCATAACCACTGTAGGGTAAGAGACGAGATGTTATCATCCGCGAAAACGTTTTCAGAATTGGTCTCACGATAATTATCGAAGAGGAGAACGTAAAGTTCACTCAAACCGCTGAACTTAATCCCACTGTCAGGTTGACGAAGCAGTTTTCCCGAGTGAATCAATTGTCGATCCTTGTTAAGTAAATCCAGGTCCTAGGTCATGACGTTAAGGCGGTTCGAACAAAAATACATACCACCTACCACCGTCTCACCCTGCTTGAAGACCAAGTGGGCGTTATATCTCCAAACCTCGACCTTGTTCTTTGCACTCTGCATTCCCGGTTCGGTTTCCTTTCCAAGGGCCTTGATGTAATCAAGGACTTTCGGAATTTCATCGCGGTCTTCATGGTCAGGTGGAGATTCATCCATGATAGCCCTCAGGAGGAGCTCATAACGGAGAAAGCGAGGAATTGGTCGACTTATGAAGCTTTTCATATCCAATCTATGCGCGTCCATATGGCGAGTGCATTGCTTTGAAACTTTTGGTATTTTGTTAAGACAGTACGAAAAACAACATTGACATACCTTAACAAAAGTCTTAAATGCCGGGTTATTCCGCATTTCTTCATCGATCCTGTAGGCTGCAATCGGATAGTTGGGAATGTACTCCAGATATGCCTCTCTCCAGTCCAACGCAGCGGAAAACATTACACTTGTGATGCTCTTGATATTCGGGTGCTGTCCTCGCTGGATGTCATGAAATTTGTCCACGAGGCGTTTGTGGTGCTCGTATAGTTGCATGTAGTTGTGGAAGGCATCTTCTATGAATTCCTCCAACCGATCTCGCGGAATAATCGGAGGCTCAGCATTCCAAAGAGGATCGACGTAGATCTTGTGAGGGTGCGATGTAAGCTGTTCCATCGGACGAAGAAATGAAGCAACACTGACTTGGAAAATATTTTCCAGGTCTCTCACATATGCCATCTCGCTTTTAATCAACTCAAAAATGATTCTACAGATGGGTTTGACCATTAGATATATATATCAAATAATATTCAAAAGGGATATTTACGCTTGTCGTTTGACTTCTTGCCTGCTTAGCCCCCTCAGCAGCTCGGGTGGGACGAGGTCGTGCCACTCCCATTTTCTAGTAACTCCTTCACCCATCGCGGCCTGGAACTTTCTCAGCTGCGCTAAGCATTGCAAATTTCGTATGGTCTCGTTTGCGGCGACCAAATAATCAGCATCTGGGTTCCCATCTGCTGTTTCCTTAAGGATTGCGTCGAGAAGAATCGAGTATTTCTGTAGATGCTCAGATGGTCGATACAAGAAGTGTTTGAGATCTAGTTGCGGGGAGTCTGCGATTGATGTTTGCTGCCTTGAACAATGCTGAAAGGAGAATCAGTCTTTTCGGTGGTTAAACGTGAATGATAATCACACCTCCAAGAACAATCTAAACGCAGAATTTGACTCAAGTTCCTCCTTCAACCTCTTCTCTGACACCGGGAGATGTCCAATGTACAGCGGATATGAATACCTAAACTCCGATGCAACATCCAAGAACAAGTCGCCGATGTGTTGAATGACTGGCTCTTGTTCACGTTCGCGGACGTACATACCCTCGAGTAGGTGTCGATTAGCTTCCCGAATGTCCATGATATTCCCAAAAATATCGTTGATAAGGTCAAGGGGCACCATAGGAGGGTTTGACGTGCGGAGAGGTTTGATGAAGAGGGATTCCACAAGGTCTAAATCTCGTAGGTACTGTTCCTCTCTTAAGATCAATTTTCGGATAATTCTGACAAGGATACGAGGAAGAAAGGACGACCCATGAATATAAGAAATGCGTACGTTTGTCTATTGATGTCTGCCTGAGATAAGACAGACAGAACCACTGGATCTATTGACTGTGCCCATTCCTCCGTTCTTAGCGACAATGGCACATCTGTCGGGGGAAGCGGCACATTCAATATTTGATTTTCCTGTGTAAAATTCCTTCAGGGCCTTCACTATCGTCTTTAGAGAGGAGGAGTACCTTTCGTGGACAGGTGTAGGAATAACAAACAACACCCTCTTCACAAATGGCTGAATAACATCTCGTCAACATGGTGTTAATGCCGGTAGGCAATTCCGCTCTCCCCACTATAGAACCTGCTTCTCCAAAGGTGTACACATCTTCAACGCCATCTTGAAGCTCACGCATACCCCAATCGACATTCACAAAAAATAATTGATTTTCCAACGTTCTTGCGATTCGCAAGGCGACGCGACGATCGCCCATGAGTGTGTTGTGATTTATAGCGAGTTCGCGCTGGATTTGCGATTGAATAGCGACCTTGCAAGGATCCATTAACACAATGGTCATAAGTGAAATAGAATGGGACATACGACAATATCCCTCCCAGTGAATGAATTCGGGTAAGGAATGCTTCCCTTCGTGTGGAACCCTCTTGGAACGTTATCCCTCAACTGCATGGCGATATGACTCAACAACGAGACATTCACAACTCTCGATTCTTCCTCCTCCTCCTCCCAATATCCCTCTTTATGGCTTTGTGCTGGGATGTTATAGTCACAATCATCAATAAAACCGTGGGACATACTTGGATGGAGAAATTGGGAAGGATCATTGAGATCATTATTCGTGTTTTCATCAGTGTAAGTATAGCTGTCGTAGATAGTTTCCAGATCCCACTCCTGAGATGGAAGTGTCTCATCCTCTCCTAAGCCTGCATTTTTGAACAGCTTCTGGAGATCCTCTTCGACTGGCGAGAGACCTAGCTCGGATGGTAAGGGCATCCTGTCGTGGTCTGGACTGCATGTCGTCGCGCATGTCCGACTTCCATTACGTAACCTCTGATTCCGCATACACAGAACTTAGCCAACGAACAGCTATTATAAAAATATAGGAAGAAAACACAAATTACAGATAGATGATCGAAAATACCATTACTTACTTACTTAATGAATATCGGGGTCGATACGACTGGATGTGCGTGATGTGTGCGTGATGTGACCGTCACTCACTCACCGTGACTCACTTGTGAGAGGCACACTGAAAATGTCATCATCATCGACCATCTCGCTCTCCAAAGCAGAAAAATCATATATACAAGCGGGAATCTTTGCCAACCCACCCTCTCGCGCTGATGGGCGTGAACTAACCACTTTTCGTACCGTTTCTCTCCAAACCAACGTCGCTCCCCTGGCGAACGGGAGTGCGCGTCTGAGCATCGGACGAAACCCCCACAATGGATCTGGCGGTACAGAAATCCTCGCTGCTACAAAGCTTGAGGTCGAGTCTATCGAACCCGGGAGTGACGGCGTAGATGGTGGCAGAATACTCTGCAACATTACATGGTAAAATAAATGTTTGCAATCGCTTAATACTTTTTGTCCATCCTCATTCATCTTAAGCTCAGCTCACCCGCGGCATATCCACATCTCTCACCATCGCTAATTGAAGACATCCAAACCGACTATACGTCTGTCTTACACAGCGTCCTTTCCCATCCTTCTCTCTTGCCTTCCAACTTATTCATCCTTCCTGGCAAAAAATCTTGGCTGTTGCATCTCGACTTGATCGTCCTTTCAGATTCAGGCAACGTCTTTGATGCACTCTTCTTTGCGGCCAGAGCAGCCCTGTGGGACACAAAAGTCCCAAGGACGAGAAGTGTCGGATATCGTACATCCGAGGCCGACAAGACGAAGTCATCTGGTGGAATTATGGGAAGCGCAGTCAAAGGAGGTAGTATGGACGTAGATATGGACGAAGACGACGGCTTGACAAGCTCTTTCGATACGCGTCAGCTACAGCATGCGACAGACTTTGAGCTAGAGGATTACTGGGATGAGGGTGACGCCCTCGATGGTAGGGACCGATGGCCTCTGTGCATCACCTTGAATATTGTTAGTACTGATTTTTTTACTCCATTACATTCCCTTGATCTCACACCGTTCCATTGATCAGATATCCCCAACTCACTTCTTGGACGCTACCCTTCCTGAACAAGCTTCAACACCCCTAAGACTGCTCCTCATGTTTTCTTTCCCAAGTTCAATGTCAACCGCAAGGTTACAAGGCATTCGGACGCTTGGTGCGGGTGAGTTGGCTTCAACCAAGCTGACCGAACTGATCAAGGTAAGATTCAAACTGGTCTACTATCCTTCATTTTTATGAACTGGATCACACCCCTCCACAGGAAGGCGAAAAATACTGTCGGGAAATATGGAATGGGCTTGATACAAAGCTGAAGGATGCAGGGAGCAACAAAATGACCAAGGGAAAAGCCAGAGAACGATCCACAATC
>Ga0307517_10001001_pt1 | contig 47909 bp, 39 predicted proteins | sample 23_EM_MG_FD_194515 | JGI IMG/M metagenome (GOLD analysis project Ga0307517, IMG submission 194515) | Populus trichocarpa ectomycorrhiza microbial communities from riparian zone in the Pacific Northwest, United States - 23_EM | ecosystem: Host-associated > Plants > Roots > Unclassified | place... | reverse complement strand
TAGTGTGGGGACGACGACCCGCCGCGATACGTTCTGGCGTAAGGCCCACAGGTGAACCACAAACTGTTTCTAAGCCACGCCCACCGGAATACTCTCGGTGGAGTCCTGCCTCCCACCCGTTTCCCTCCTGATTACCCATCGGCAATGGCTGGCGGCGCTCAGGGTGCTCTGCTCCCCCCCTAGTTTGAACCCGGGAACAGCCCGCCTTCACCCCTCGGTCCCTTCGCCCTCTGCGCATCGGGCGCCTGATTCCTCAAGGCCTAAACAAGAGGCCTGTTATCCGTATACCTCCCCCTTCACTAGAAAACGCCCTGCCCTGTCACACCAATAAAGAACCACCTGCCGGTGGACACGGTGGCTCACCGGACGATACCTTTCACCCTCGGGCTATCCAGGATGCACATGATCAACTCCCACCTTGTGTGCCCTGCCCCCGTCCTCCCCCCCCAGTCCCTGATGGACAGCACCTACTCCGCCCTAAAGAAGAGGGTAAGAGAGACACTCCTCGCGGAGTGGACCTCCCTTTTCCCGACCCCGGGGTACGACCTGCACCCCCCTGCCCTGAATCCGGGGCCTTTCATGGGCTTGGGCAAGTTCGTTGCCGGGAGAATCAAGCAAATGAGAGCCGGGAAGAGTTATCTGGCCTCCCACCCGACCTGGAGGTCCTCCGACGCTGACACCTCCTGCCCCTGCTGCGGCTCGGAACATGAAACCTTCGCGCACGCCATCCTAGCCTGGCCTTCGAGACAACACAGCAGATCGCGCCTCCTCTACGGCGTTACTGATGTCGGCCCCAAAGCCCCACTCTGGTCATCCCTCCCACTTCTAAAAAGGCTCGCCACCTTCATAGGCGTCACCTCCACGGGATTTCGCCCCACGATGTTCCCACCCACCACTCTCCCTTCTTCCCCCCCGTTCTCTCTCTCACCCACCAGGATTCCCCCCCCGGTTTTTCATGTTTTCTCGTTGGCTGAGGTATAGGGTTGTTGGGTTTCTCTCCTTTGTCTTAGGTAGGCTTTCCTTTCTAGACGACTAAGCTGTTAGTTTGTGCCTTCCTTGTTATATGTGGCCAATGGCCCCGCGGAGGAGAAACCTGCGTGATAGTGGATATTTAACTGGTGCCGTGACTTTCTTTTGTTATTTGTTTTTGATTTATAGGTTTTGTTCTCTCCACAGCTAGCGCTGCATGAGGCTTTTTGTACCTAAAAACAATGAACGCATGGTTACAAAAAACAAACAAAAAAACAACCAAGAGATAGGCCACGAACCATCTCTCCTACCCCTCCGGCGATTGAAATCTCAACACCACGGGACATCATCGTCACTTCCCCTCTCCCACCTCTCTTCCCCCATCATGGCTACTGCCTAGGGGTTGACGTTAAGCCATCTACCCTCCTCTCCTGAGGCACGCCTGCCTCGCCTCCTTGGGGTTTGTGTTCCTGTCCATCGTTGACACCCGCTCATGATGTTCGGTGCTCCCCCTTACCCCGCAGTTCCTTAGCACCTTGCTTAGGATTTTGCACGGTCGGAAAGCTTCTTGCTACGCTCCAGGTCGGCGTTACGGTGTCGGACTCTCGGTCAAAGTTGGCCCCGGCTTGCTGTACTTGTAACTCTGATGGGGAAAGCCTCGGTTAGTAACGTCACTGTCTCGTCACGGTCTCGTCACGGTCTCGTCACGGTCTCGTCGTCGTCCCAAAAGCCCTTGCTATAGCCCGTTTGTCGGTTGTGACTAGCCCGCTCGCGATCCTTCCTGTACCCCCCTCCCGGTTCCGTCAGCTGGCACCGTACTGCCCCATAAGCTGGGACCTTACTGCTAATCCTCCCCACTGGCTGGCACCCTACTGCTCCTCACCGCCTGGCACCCTACTGCTACTCACCGCCTGGCACCCTACTGCTCATCATCGTTGGCTGGCATCCCCTCTGCCCGCTGGCTCCACTCACCCACCTACCTCTCTCCCTCCTGCCATTTACTCTACGGTCGCAAACCTCGCTTAGGTTACGGTTGATCATGGTATTGCACTGCCTTCTTGGTCTCTCCTAAACGCCGATGCGTCGCCATCCTCTGGTCAGTCCCGACCGTGAACCGGCCTGCCCGTTACGGCGACTAGCTGCGGGGCCTTTTGGTTAGGCATATTGGCAATAGTAGTTACATCTCGTTATTTCTTTGATTCTTTTCCTTGTGTTACCAAGGGGCCTGCTGAAGGGTTTAGGTCCCTCTCCTGTACGTTTCTATGAGTTGTTTCCCTACGTGTCTGAGGTGCGAGTCTTAGGTGCTAGGCGGGGCAAGTTTCTTCTATGGTCTCGGGGGGTTTGATTGTTCCTACGATGAGGTGAAGCGGGCGGTTGTTATTGGGCTTATAGGTTTTTTTCTCTTCATAGTTAGCACTGCATAAGGCTTTTTGTACCTAAAACAAATAACGCATGATTACAAAAAAAAAAAGAAAAAAAAGGAAACAAAAAACAACCAAGAGATAGGCCACGCTTCTCGCAAACTTCCTCCCCCCGCCTACATTTCACATACAATCTCAACTTTACCCCGCTTTGCGTCCGGAACAAACCCCTCGCCCACTTTTCGTGGCTCGCTCGCCTTCATGGCGAACCCCCACAATCTCCCGCCAGGGAACGCGGCCTTTGGTAGACTCTCGGCCCTCAACTCTCCCCTCCCATCGCGTTCAGGAACACCATCGACCGACCACCCCATCGAGTTCATGATGAGGCAACTCGCCCCGGCTAGGAGCGTCCTCCGGCTCAGCAACCAAGACTTCCCGGACCTCAGCCCAGACACGCAGGCAGGCACCCTCCCCATCAAATCCATCACAATCGTTCTCCTTTCCCAGCTCGTCCTGGGCCTGGTGACCGTCTCACATGAGCTGAGCGGGGTAACCCAGGCAGTCACAACCATCTCCGAGGAAAACGAGAACCTCAGGGAGGAGCTCCACGACATCTCCTCTCAGCTCGCGAACCTTCCCCCCACCCAAGAACAACAAACCGCTCCGGGAATCGCCGATCTCCAAGCCTCCATACGTGACCTGTCACATCGTGTGTCAGCCCCGATCCCTGCCCTCCCTGCTCTGGCCCCCCCCCCCACAGAGGACTCCCCTACCCCACCCATCTGCCGCCCCGCCCCAATCAAAGAAGGGCAAAGAAAGGGCCCGTGCACCACCCACACCTCCCTCAGCCGCGGCTGACGACCCTAAATACCTCATACCATTCTGCGATACGAGGCTTCGCAAGGCCTTCGGTAACCCCGAGAAGTACGCCAAGCTCTACCCAAACTCCTACGAAGCCGGCGAGTTCCGCAAGGGCAAGTATGACCTTCACTCCTTTACACCCGGCCACTTACACCCTGACGTCCACCCCTCCCCCTCCTATGCGCAAGCTGCCTCCGGCTCAGGCTCGGGCGGCAAGGGCAAACGCAAAGCTGGGAAGCCTCCTTCGCCCCAACCTGTTGCGTGTACGGCGGTCCCTCCTGTTAAAAAGGGGCCTCCCTCCCTCCCAGGTGCCCAACGACGCTTCTTTGCCCCTCGCCAGTCCCCTTCGCCTCACCCAGACGCACTCACAATTGCCGCTACCTTTCCTGATATTGCTGCTCGGGTTCTTCGCGAATCAAACTGCCTCCTCCCCTTGGGTTTCTCCGCCACCGTCAACCCTCGTGGCTCAATCTCCCTAAGCGTCAGCGACAAGGCTACGCCCGCCGCCTCGTACGCCCCCTACTTCAACTCCCTCACAAGGGCCCTCAACCAATTCTTCCCTGTTGGTGACAACCCCTGGTGTACCCTCGTACTAGCCCCTACAGCCGTGCAGTTAGCGATCCACGGTCTCCCTCTACGTTTCCTTCCTCAAGATGAAGAGGAACTCTTCCCATACATCCGGCAAGCAATGCTCAACGACAAAGCAACCCCGATTCTCTCAGCCAGGTACCTTAACCCTAGCCGAGATTCTAGGGAGACCAAGCAGGACACTTCGGTGATTATAACCGTCGACCCTCAGAACATTTCAGCACTCACATCCGGGGTCGTCATCCTCTCACAGAAACGCAAAGTTGAACTTGCCTTCTCGTCCTCCAGAACCTCCCAGTGCAGAAACTGCTGGAGATACGGATACGCCCATCAACGATGCCCCGCCACCCACCCCACGTGCCCCATTTGTGCGCTTCACCATACCCGCGCCGCTCACAGATGTCAGAATCCCACCTGCCCCAGGGGCGGTTCAATAAGCCAGTCCCATCCTGTTGCCCGACCTCGCCCCCCCATTGCTGCAACTGCGGTAACGACCACACTGCCACGTTCAGAGAATGTCTGGCTTGACCTCCCCCGCCTGTCCCCTCCCGAACCAACTCGCCAGCCCCTGCTCCAACCGGTCAAGACCCCATGGATTTGGCGGTCGATGGCGGCCCCGCACCCACTACTCCCCCGTCCGGGAAGGGTCCCCTTGAGGTGGACCTCGTAACCCCCAGACAACCTCCCCCAGCTGGACCCTCCACGCATCCTGGCACGATTCACTGTTTCGGTGGTCCTCTTCCCCTGGAGGAGCCGAGCCCTTCCCCTGCCCCCCTCGGTTATCGGGTTCATCCCGGTAATGAATAATCAAACCACTGTTCTTCCCCGGGGTCGAGGGCCAGCCCCTGCCCCTGTGCTTCTCTCCATCATACAACATAACTGCCTTGGGAGCTGGAATGTTTTTCTTTCCCTGTTTGAGTCGTTCAGAGAGGCGACCACCTACCTCTCGATAGTCCTTTTGCAGGATCCCCCTGTTAACAAGGCCCACCTTCCTTCCTTTAACGGTTTCAAGTCCTTTTTTCCCCTGGTTAGGAAGCCACGAGTGGCTGCCTACGTTCATATGTCCTTTCTTTCCAACTATACGGTGCTCCCAAAGTTTAAGGCGGTGGATGACATCCTTGACCTCGACATCTCCTCCGATCAGCCTCTTTTTGGCTCCGATTTCCACTCCTTCAGGGTTATTAATGCCTACTCTACCAATACTGTGGACCACAGGGTCTACTCTGTCCAACCAGAAATTCTTTTTCCCGACCTTGGGTTTCCCCTCCTGGTCGTGGGGGACCTCAACATCCACAACCCCCTCTCAGACCCTCTATGGCATTTCTCGCCAAGAGAGATCTCGTCCTCGACCCCCTACTTTGAAAAAGCGGCAGATTCCGGTTTCGCCCTCCTCAATCCCGCGGGAGAATACACAAGGTTCCCCCTTGTAGGAAAAGCTCGCTCCTCGGTCTTAGACCTCACCATTGCAAACCCCCCCCTCCTCACCCTGGTGAAGAGCTGGGAGGCCTCCCTCCCCTCAACTGGATCGGATCACATACCAATAACGATCACCCTCGCCACTCCCTCCCTGAAACAAAAACCCCCACGCCCAAGATGGGCAGAAACGGACTGGGAAGCCCTGGACCAGATCATTAAGGGCTTCAAAGTCCCGGCTGCGCCGTCATGCCCCACCCCCCCGAAACTGCACGAGTGGATGTCAGAATCGCTCAACCGTCTGGTAGCTCTCCTCAATGAACACACCCCAGTGTCCAGACCATTTCATCACTCCAAATCTTGGTGGACCCCCCACCTGACCATCCTCCGTCGCGAATATCATAAGGCCGTCAGGTCCGTCCGAAAAAGCGACACCCTACACCTGCAGGAAATTGCCAACACCTCCAAGGCGGGGTATTTCAAGGCAATCAATGCCGCCAAGAACGAATACTGGTCCTCCTTTCTGCTGACCAGCACCCCGCAGAGCCTTTGGACGGCCAAGAGGTTGGCCTACGGCCGTGCCCAGCCGCGCTTCCCTTCCCTCCCAGGGGCTGAGACCCCACAACAGATGAACAATGTCCTCCTGGACCACTTCTTTGCCCCTAAAGAACCCTTCTCCCCACCACCTAGGCTTAGGCCGCACAGGTCGGTACACCCCCTGACGACAGATGAGATAGCAGCGGCTCTCTCGAAGTGCTCCCCGACTTCGGCCCCGGGCCCGGACGGGATACCCTATTCCACCTCGAAACAGGTCCACAAAATTAACCCGTCAGTCCTCCTCCAGATACTTGCCCCGCTGGTCCTCCTGGGGTATCACCCCGCGTCGCTAAAAGGCTCAAACGGCGTGGTACTCGATAAGCCAGGAAAGCCCTCCTACGAATCTCCCTCCTCCTTCAGGATAATCGTCCTCATCCGCACGATCTCGAAGATCCTTGAAAGGATTATAGCAGCCCCACTACTTGTGGCGGCCCGACTTAGAGGCCTGTTGCACCCCAACCAATGTGGTTCACTCCTCGGGCTCAGCACCTACGACGCGTGCCTAACCCTCACCAACGACATCAAGACCATGCAGAGGCCTCGTCTCAAGGTCTCCTCCCTGTTTTTGGATATTAAGGCAGGATTCGACAACGTCAACAACAACACTTTGGCCCGATCCTAAGGAAAGGTGTGATACCCCCCTATCTGGTCTCATGGGTTTCGTCCTTCCTTGGGGAGCGGAGCTGCACCCTAATCTTCCAAGGGGCCCCAGGGACCCCGGCCCCCGTCAACGTCGGCGCCCCCCAGGGCTCCCCAATCTCCGCGCTCCTCTTTCTTCTCTACCTCGCACCACTGCACTTCAGGATCCCTCGGGGCCTGATGATCTTGTATATGGACGACTTCGCCCTCACAGTAGCCTCCCTCTCCTATCGTGGCAACATCCGCCGGCTCCAGGAACTCTTCGAGAAGCTCGAAAGAAAGGCGTCCCGTCTGGGCATCTCCTTTTCGGTCGCAAAAACAGAGCTGATACACTGGAGGACCCCCAGCCAGAGACACTCGCCAAAGTGTGCCTCACCTATTCAGATTAAAGGGGAATTGTTTCACCATGGCAACTCCGTTGGGTGGCTTGGGTACTGGTTCACTCCAGCCCTTGACCCAGCTGCACACTTCTCGCGTCGCTTATCCCTTGCCCAGGGAGCGTTCGCCCTCATACGACGCCTCAGCCCGCCCGGCGGAGGCCTCCCCCCCTACCTCTGCCACAGATTGGCGACATCACTAGTTGCCCCCATCCTACTCTATGGCGCGGATCTGTTCACACCGAGCGTGGGCACAACAACCCGCCTAGACACTTTCTGGCGCAAGGTCCAAAGGTGGACGACAAACTGCTTCTCGGCTACGCCCACGGGGATACTCTCGATGGAATCTTGCCTCCCGCCTGTCTCGCTCCTGATCACCCACCGGCAGAGGCTGGCGGCGCTCCGGGTTGTCTGCTCCCCTCCCAGCGTGAACCCGGCAACAGCTCGCCTTCACCCCTACTTCCCTTCACTCTCGGTGCATCGGGTGCCTGACTCCTCGCGGGCCTTAACCAGAGGCCTATCATCCGTCTACCTCCCCCTACACAGGAAGACGCCCCGTCCTGTCCCCCCGCTGAGGAACTACCTTCCGGTGGACGTGGTGGCTCACCGAACAATACGCTTCACCCTTGGGCTTTCTAGGATGCCCATGATCAACTCCCACCTCATCGTGCCGACCCTCGTCCTCCCGCCTCAGTCCCTGATGAACAACACCTACTCCCCCCTAAAGAAGAGAATGAGAGAGACACTCCTCACGGAGTGGGCCACCTTTTTTCGGACTCCGGGGTATTACCTACACCCTCCCACCATGTCTCCGAGGCCTTGCCTGGGCCTGGGTAAGTTCGTTGCCGGGAGGATCCACCAGATGAGAGCCGGAAAGAGTTATCTGGCCGCCCACCCAACTTGGAGGTGCCCTGACGCCGACACCTCCTGCCCCCGCTGCGGCTTGGAGCCAGAAACCTTCGAGCACGCTATCCTATCGTGCCCCTCGAGACAGCACAGCAGGTCGTGCCTCCTCCACGGCGTTACTGCCGTCGGTCCCGAAGCCCCACTCTGGAAGTCCCTCCCTCTGCTAAAAAGACTCGCCACCTTCATGGGCGTCACCTCCATGGGATTTCCCCCCACGATGTTCCCACCCACCACCCCCCCTTCTTCTCCTCCGTTCATTCTTTCCCCCCCCAGGGTGCCCCCCCCGGTCTTTCGTGTTTTTTCGTTAGCTGAGGTATAGGGTCGCTGGGTTTCTTTCCTTTATCTTACGAGAAGCTTTCCTTTTTAGACGGCTAAATTGTTAGTTTCTGCTTTCCTTGTTATATGTGGCCAATGGCCCGGCGGAGGAGAAACCTGCGCGTTAGTGGATATTGAACTGGTGCCATATCTTACCTTTGTTTATGTTTTTGATTTATAGGTTTTGTTTTCTCCATAGCTAGCGCTACATGAGGCTTTTTGTACCTAAAAACAATAAACGCATGATTACAAAGAAAAAGAAAAAAAACAACCAAGAGATAGGACACGGACCATCTCTCCTCCACCTCCGGCGATTGAAATCTCAACACCACGGGAAATCATCGTCACTTCCCCTCTCCCACCTCTCTTCCCCCATCATGGCTACTGCCTAGGGGTTGACGTTAAGCCATCTTCCCTCCTCTCCTGAGGCACGCATGCCTCCCCTCCTTAGGGTTCTTGTTCCCATTCATCGTTGACACCAGCTCATGAAGTTTGGTTCTCCCCCTTACCCCGCACTTGCTTTGCACCTCGCTTAGCATTTTGCATGGTCGGAAAGCTTCTCGCTTCGTTCACGGTCCGCGATATGGCGTCCGGACTCTCGGTCGAAATAAGGCTTCAGTTCTGCTGGGCTTGTACCTCTGATGGGGAAAGCTTCGGTTAGTAACATCACGGTCCCACTCGGTTTCGCTGTCGCCCCAAAAGCCCTTGCTATGGCCCGTTAGTCGGTTGTGGCTAGCCCGCTCGCGATCCTTCCTCTACCCCCCTCCCGGTTCTGTCCGCTGGCACTGTACTGCCCCATAAGCTGGCACCTTACTGCTATAACTCCTCCTCCGGCTGGCACCCTACTGCTCCCCTCTGGCTGGCACCCTACTGCTACTCACCAGCTGGCACCCTACTGCTCATCATCGTTGGCTGGCACCCCCTCTGCCCGGTCGCTCCGCTCGCTCACCTACCTCTCTCCCTCCTGCCATTTACTCTACGGTCACAAACCTCGCTTAGGTTACGGTTGATCATGGTATTGCACTGCCTTCTTGGTCTCTCCTAAACGCCGACACGTCGCCATCCTCTGGTCAGTCCCGACCGTGAACCGGCCTGCCCCTTACGGCGACTAGCCGCGGGGCCTTTTGGTTAGGCATATTTGCAATAGTAGTTACATCTCGTTATTTCTTTGATTCTTCTCCTTGTGTTTCAAGGGGGCCTGCTGAAGGGTTTGGGTCTCTCTCCTGTACGTTTCTATGAGTTGTTTCCCTACGTGTCTGAGGTGCGAGTCCTAGGTGCTAGGCGGGGGAAGTTTCTTCTATAGTCTCAGGGGGTTTGATTTTTCCTATGATGAGGTGAAGCGGGCAGTTGTTATTGGGCTTACAGGTTTTTTTCTCTTCATAGCTAGCGCTGCATAAGGCTTTTTGTACCTAAAACAAATAACGCATGATTACAAAAAAAAAAAAAAAAACAACCAAGAGATAGGATCTTCACGCAACCATCTAAGAACTGTTCTATACTTAAGATATTGCAATACGATTACTCTTTACTCTCTTTAACTACGCTACTCCTATCGACGAGCCTAAGATCTAAGAACCCGGAAACTATTGTGATAGTCTCGACGCGTGATACGAACATAGGACTATTGTGATAGTCCTACCGAGAACGATAACCCACCCCTTTGACTATCCGCTGAGATAGTATCCTTCGACGGATCAATCAAGACAAGCAAGCCAGTTCCGTACTATCTGAAGAGATAGTACATTTCTCCTCTGAACAAAAGTAAACGAGAAAGCCTGCTTACGCAAAATTCAACTGTCGTTGCCTGTTGCATAAAGACTTAACAATAGGATTGTTACAGAATCTCCCGAACTGCTGTTTTATCTGAGGCTATCCTTACTCCACCAGTACACAATCTTCAATCTCTTCGTCATGATAGACTATATATGAATATGCGGTCCAAATGACTATATACGAATAGTAATATAGAATATGGAGTGATCAGTTCCGATATCCAGCTTCAAAGTATTCTGCAGCAGTACGCATATGCAACTGGAAAATGAGAGGAGTAGTGCCAGTGTTCTCTAAACATCGTTTTAATCAGTTAAACATATCTTGAAAGGTGCTCTTATCCAGCGTTCCGAGTTGTCTTCCAGATGCCTCTGAGAAGCTCATAACTCCGAGAACGTGTATGTGGATATATGGTCATCCTATGCAGCCAAATACCTCACTCTTAATTATTAGGTACGCTATTGCCTCTATGGTAATAGTTTAGAAAACACTACTTGTCTTATTTTCTAGTTGCATATGCATTAGCTGCATAATACTTTAATAACTGAATATTGGAACTGATCACTCCATATCATATTACTATTGGTATGTAGGCGTTTGGATGACATCTTCATTTATAGACGAAAAGATCGAAGACTGCCTACTGGTGGAGTCAGGACACTCTCAGGTTAAATAGCTGTTTGAGAGATTCTCTAAGTTGAGCTGAGCAAGTTGTCTGTTAAGTGATGTCAGATCTCTAAGAACAAGTAAGATGGGTAAGACCAATGCACTTTATCATAGAGGTGACGTGTCTATGAAGGCTCAATATAAATGAGCCTAAAATAGCAATAAAGATTTTGCTAGTAATAACTTATTATATTGATAAGGTCTCTGCTCCTTAGCGTGATGATTTTAGTAAAGCTTAGAAGATACTTTGATATTTATATCCTGAATCGTAGAGTGCGCAGCCTACAAGTATCTACCATACTAACTAAGTACCTGCTGGCTGTTCCGAACATTTCCTCATAGTGCGAACACTGTTTGACCCTGAATTAAATAGCCCCACTATTGACTGCTGGACTGAAGTGCTCTTAATTTCTCTAGTGTGGCACCCCGTCCCAGTCAGAGTTTCCAATCCTTCTTCCGTCAGCAGGAACTGAAACTTGTTTGCATGCTAGACACTATCCTCAACATGGGACGTACAAAGTGGCCAACTTCGTAATTGGACCTATTGCAATTGCCGATATATCTGTCTTCCTAGGTAGAAGCTTTGGTTAGACTAGAGTTCAGGATCGAACTAGTAGCACAATTCTCTCGTAGTCCTTCCTTACCGAATAGTCCTCAGTGGTAATATACCATTAGTGTGGGTGCCGTCATACTCTTATTTCATTCTAGAGTAGACATGACAGAAGCGTCCTGTTAAGCGACATAGTTTCCTGTGCCGTACCGCTATGTTGGTAACCATATGAGACGTTGACTGAGTCTACTTGGAACACTTGCATAAGCTCGCCAAAGGTCCTCTCTCATATATTCAGCAAACAGTGTCCGGTCGAATGGACGGCCGCGATGTATCTGGGGTTATGAGATAGGTTCCAATCATAGTGTCCTTTGCTGTTGGAACGCGGCTACAATGCCCTCTGATGCTGTTGCGCCATCCTGATTCTCGGGCCAGAGGGGGCTGTTAGCTTCACAGGGTGAAGGTAGGGTAACCCCAGGGTGTACCAAACTAGGTGGAAAAGCGGTGCTTGTTCCATATTATGTCTAATATTTTTAGGGTCAACCAGTATTCACACTTTATTCTCATGAACTGAATTGTTAAGAAGCTACTGCTTAATTAAAGAAGATGAAGTAGCATGAACATTAGTATTAATAGTGAGCCTCTCCCCCAGTGGTTGAAAAATCATCAAGCAACTGAGAAGAGACCTTAACAATATAACAAGTTATCGAGTTATATTCTAACTCTTTGATATTTGACTACACTTGATTACTTTACCTATACCAAACAATTACCTACCAGCATTCCTGACTATTAATCTATTGCCTAGAATAGCTTTAGCCTAGTTAGCTCAGAATCCTACCGTGTTAGCTACATTGTAACTCAAATATGGAAAATTTAGTGTCAGATGCTTTAGAGTTACCCCTGTAACAGCTGCTCACAGCATCGCACATTCTCTTAAAACTTGATAACAGTTTTGGGGTTTTATTCTGTGATAGGGAAGATTGATGTACCTTTCTTCATTTATAAGGGAATTCACCTTGTAGAAGCCTGATTCCCAACTCAAAAAAATGATAAGGTGACTGTCTCAAACCTTCAAAATAGCGTTTATTGATAGTAATATCTTCTATAAGTGGTTTCATGATTACTTTCCCTACGCACCTGATGACCAGTGGTCAATCCTTTTTCTTGATGGTCATTTCTTATATCTATCTAATAAATTTATACAAGAAATACTGATGCAAAAGGTTATTCCCCTATTTCACCTCTTCCAGATGACCAATATCCTCCAGCCCCTCAATTGCTCTTGCTTTAGTATTGCAAAATAATATTTTCAGTCTGAAAATTCACAGGCATTTGCGGAAGGATTTGAACAATCAAAGAGGTTACATTTTGAGATATATATATATATATCTGGTGCAAGGCCATTTCAGAATACATTATCACAGGTGACTGAAAGTGAGCTGGTATCCATCCTTGCAATAAACAGCTTGCTATTCATAAATTTTGTTGGGAAATGCACTTGCCCCTTGATGCACTGTCTGATAAGCAGGGAGAGGAGGAAGTAAGAAATGAGCAAGTTGCAGATGAGGATAGTACTACTCCAGTGATTGCTGATCCTCCCTGGAGAACGGTTTCAGTGCTTTTATTATCTGGAAATACCCAAATAGCGATGGCTACCTGCAAGTCATACTATGATTGCTTTAAGGAGACTGAGGCATGACTTACGATTCTAAATACTTAGCTCAAATCCATGAGAAATAAACTAGCTGAATTTAAGTGAAAGGGTTAGGCATATGGGAAAGGCATAGCTTTTCCACCTATTTTTTTGTACCCTGGGGTTACCCTACCTTCACCCTGTGATGCTAACACCCCTCTCCAGCCCCCGCGTTGGGACGGCACGACAACACCAGACGGTGTTGTAGTTGCGTCCCAACCACAAAGGACACTCTCATTAGAACCTGTCTCATAATAAGATGTATGTCATGGCTGTCCGTCTGACCGGATGCTGTTCGCTGGATATATCACAGGGGACCTTTGGCGAGCTTATGCATATGTTTCAGGCAGATTCAGTCAACGTTGCATAAAGTTACAGACATAGCGGTACGGCTCAGGAAACTATGTCGTTAAAGTAACAGGACGTTTTCGTCATGTCTCCTCTAGAATGAAATAAGAGTATGACCGCACCCACACCAATAGTATATTAACATTTAGAACTATTCGGTAAGGAAGGACTATGAGAGAATTGTGCCACTGGCACGATGGTGAACTCTAGTCTAACCAAAGCCTCCACGCAGAAAGACCGCGTGATATCTGCAGCTGCAATAGGTCCGATTATGAAGTTGGCCACTTTGTTCGTTTGATGTTGAGGATAGTGTCTAGCATGCAGACAAGTTTCAGTTCCTCCTGACCAAAGAAGCATTGAGAACTCTGACTGGGACACGGTGCAACACTAGAGAAATAAAGAGCACTACAGTCCGGAAGTCAATCGTCGGGCAATGATATTCTGGGTCAAACAGTGATCGCACTATGAGGAAATGTTCAGAATGGTTAGCAGGTACTTAGTTCGTATGGTAGATCCTTGTAGGCCGCACACTCTATTCATATGGGATATAAATATCGAAGTGTCTCCTGAGCTTTTGTTAGGTTGTAGCTTCGGCGTGAGGTATTTCGACAACTAGGACCTGAATCGCTTTATATCAGAGAACTCGCTAAGAAGACACGAGTAATGTAGGCTAAATATAATGGTATTCTTTGGGATAGATAGTTGAAGTATTGGTAACGATAAGATAAAAACCTATTATATTGATAAGATCTCTTCTCCGTGCCTGTTGTGTCTAATAGCAGCGAAGATGCTTCGATATTTATATTCCGCGTCTAAGCAATCGCTGTATACATGCTAATCCTATACTACCTAAGTATCTTGCTCACAATTCTGCGAACTTCACCTGAGTGCGAACACTCGTAGACCCTGAAAACTCTCTACCAGACCTTTTGCTCCCATGGTCAACTTATCAGTCTGTGCTTCTGTTATTCCTGATGGTGTGGAGACCACTTCAGGTGTCAGCTCATCCGTTTATCCTTTGACAACAATGGTTACGAATTATCTTGCCCTTGTGCTCACCGAGGGTAGTCTAACTCGCTGGACAGAAGATGGCCAATCTTCTTTGGTTGGTTCCGTCGAGAATTCGACATGCAACTGCATGTTGTATTCTGGTCTTCCGGCATTATACGACTTGTCCTCGGGATCGTACCTATTGGCTTTTTCCCTCAGACTCCATCTTTTACCAACCTGTCCTTTGTGGATGCACCCAATCCACTTACTGGGCATAGTCACCACATTCATACTCTACACGTCTTCGTAGGCACGAGGGGACTACCTTTCGTGCAAAACGTCCCGTTACTTGCAACCCACACTTCCGACTGTCTGTCTTCGAGTGTCTGTAACTTTATGCACCGACATCCGATTCACCCGCTTCCACTTGCATAAGGTGCCCGAAGGTCTCCCCTCATATATCCTGTGAACAGGATCCGGTCAGATGGACAGCCGCGACGTATACGGTGTTATCAGATGTGTTCCATTGATACTGGTCTTTGGTGTTGGGATGCAACTACCCAGGCGGCCAGTGATGACGCGCCATCCCAACGCCCGGGCTGGAGGGTGGTGTTATCTTTTTCCTTCGAAGTTCGTGCGTGTCCAGGTAGGGTAACTTTGCCCTGTAAATCCTTACGGGAAGTCCGTGCGCCTAACAGCTTTACTGAAATCATCACACTATGGAGAAGCAACCTTATCGATATCATAAGTTATTACTAGAAAAATTTTTATCCCTATTTTACGCACCTTTATCTTGAGCCTTCCTAGACACCTCTCTGTCTATGATAAAGGACCCCGGCCTTACCCATCTCGCTTGTTCTTAGAGATCTCGTACCACCTAATAGAACGCAGTCTAAGAAGTGAACTTGTATTTCTAGAAACAATAACAAAATCTGCTACTTTCTTCCTGAGGTGCAGAACGATGAGCACCATCTCCTTGCAGCTCATCTTGAAAAGGCTGGGGACTATGAGAGTGCATGAGCCCACATATCCCTTCTTTTCTTGATGGAATTTTTCCTTTTCTACAAATCATCACTTCTCTTCTTGACATTTTTTAAAACAAGCATGTTAGAGTGGAGAAAAATGAAAATTTAGAGAGCGTGCTGAGCGAAGAACATGGCTGAAAATGGGGTGGCGTTGCTAGTAAATGGGGTATCATAGCTCGTAAAAGCCTATATTGGATTACTAATGTGCTTTGACCCTAACCCACCCCAACCTTCAAGCGAGCAAACAAATAACTAGCTGAGTCATCTGTCAACTCCCCTCACCCCTGCAACCTCTATCATGGTGATATTACCGGTATTATATCAGCTACAGTATCTGCAGTAACTTCTAGCCCCGCTAACCAGCAGCTATGTCCAGCAGTAAATCCTTAGCTCCCCTCCTACCCCCTTCATACACCCTCCACACACAAACCCTCCTCACGAGCCTTTGGTCAAACTATGGGCACATCTACCGCCTAACCCTCACAACCCCATCAAACCCCGCCCCAGCCCCCTATATTCTCAAACATATCCGGCCCCCTCCAGTCACCTCCTCCTGTCCTACCACTGAATCACATCTTCGAAAACTAATATCTTACCGGGTAGAACGCTACTTCTACACCAACCTCTCTCATCCCTTCCTTTCTCCCGACACTACAAAAGTAGCCTCCCGCTATGACGCTGCCGAGGAGCATATGGACGACACACTTTTACTGGAGGACTTGACCAGAGGCTTCCCGCTGCGTGCCCCGCACACGCTCCCGTTAAGCAAGACCCACACCGTGATCCGCTGGCTCGCAGGTTTCCACGCGACCTTCTGGAACCATACGGATATCCCACTGATCCCCCCACCAAGCGAAGTCCGGGAACCAGACACGGCAGAAGGGGTCTGGGCACAGGGTGGGTACTGGTACCTCGCCACTCGCAGCGAGGAATACGCCTCTTTGGAAGATTCTCAGGAGGAGTACACCTGGCTAATCCCGTATGCCTTGCCCGCCGCCGAGAAACTCAAAACCGAGGTTCTCGGAAGAACACTTCTACACGGTGACGTTAAAGGCGCGAACATACTATTTTCTGAAACCGCCCCCCGGCAAGATGCTCAGGGGGGGGTGAAATGTGCCTTGTATGATTTCCAATATGTAGGCTCCGGCCTAGGGGTTGTGGATTTAGCATATTTTCTTGGGACGACGGTGGACGAGAGAGATTTAAGAGGGGATGAGAAGGAGGAGGGGCTGTTGAGGCTTTACTTTGAGGAGGTAGAGAGTGTGCTTAAGGAGAGAGGGGTGGGGATGGGGGGGTATACATGGGAGGCGCTAGTGCAGCAATGGGAGTGGGCAGTGGTAGATTGGATGAGGTTTATGGCTGGGTGGGGGTGCTGGGGGAATTCGGAATGGGTTGAGAGGAGGGCTATGGAGATTTGTGCGAGGTGGGGGAGGGAAGGGGGTTTGTGATGTTTTATCCCCTGGTAGAGAGTAAAATTTCTTGAGGGATGTCTAAACTCTCGCAGATAGTCTAACTGTGTAAACTCTGTCGTATTATGGCATCGCTATCCTTAACATCAGGCAAAAGTCAAAGACACAAGGATAAGTATTTGTTTCTGTATCGATATGATACGAAGATACCTAGCTAGCGTAGTGGTTGACACTTTAAGAAACAATTAACTCCTGTGCAATTAGCAGGAGCCCAGGCGCTCAGTTCCCCTCAAACTGGGTTATTATTGGACAGTCCGTCACGCAGGATAGGAGATTTAAGGAATCCTACCCTACTGGGACTGGGAGACTGAACCTCAGCTTTGCTTAATAAGGCTGCAGTGCAAACCAGACCTGCCGCGTGGTGGTAGAGTCCGACAATAGACCTCACCCCTAAGGGTGAGGTCCGCGATCGGCTTGACAGCAGAATAATTTTTTATTTCTCTTACTCTTTATTTTTAAATGTTGCTTTGCTTCCTTCGATTTTTTTGGGGAAAAAGAGCAGTTACAAATTCTGAGTGGGATATGGGACCCCTACCATAAGAACTCGAATAATTGGACCCGAGGCTAGAGCTTTGGAGTTGCCTTTGCCGGTAAGGCCTGGCTCTTTTTTCTTTTTATCTTAAGCTCGGTCTGAAGGGGCCAGTTTCCGCTGTATGCTCGCCCCCTATCCAAGAGAGGGAATTTCGGACGTCTTAGGCCCTGTTTGGCAGGCCAACTTTTGTAAGGTAAACCGTGTTTGGTAGCACATTGTTTGAGAGGTAGAGTTTGGGAACCTTATGAACTGTGGTTTGGAAGCAGCGTAGCTTAGGGTTTAAGAGAGTTTTGAAAACACACTGGTGACTGGCAAATATGGGGGTTTGCCTAATAAACTTGATTTATCATACTATGATACTCTAATAATGTTATTTTCTCCACTCCTGTTTAGTGTTGAGCCCGAGTAACCACACATGTATAGCGTCTACCTTATAAAAGTTCCTTCTCTTGTTTGGCAAACTATACCTTACAAACTACAGCTTGGCACACCTTACAAAACGCAGTTTGGGAAACCTTACAAACCGAAATCTGCAAGGCGTTACCTTACAAAAGTTGGCCCGCCAAACAGGGCCTTATAGCCTCGGGTCCAATTATTCGAGCTCTTGCGATAGTATACTTGTACTAATATATTAGTATAATTGCTAACAACACATGATGTGAGCTTTGATCCTGAGTAGTTTTGATCCAACAACCAGCGGACCCACTATCCGGGGAGCCATCCGCTGCATTAGCTGTCGAGTTGGTCTGGGCGACTAACTTATCTATTATTATCTGAGCGGGAGCTGAAAAGACACACGAGTGATAGTTTGTGAATAGATTAGAGCCATCCTACCAGCCAGTGGGAAAGAGCCCAACCTGAGAAATTACCAATCAGAAATCGAGACCCAAACCGCCTAGGAAAAAAAAAAAGGTCACGCAATTGCATACATGGCGTGTAGTAAACGCTGCCAGAATTCTCGTATTGTGCCAGAAATCACCTCCCAATGTACTCTACTCACTCAAGGCGAATGAAGATTTTTTAGACAGGGTGCCAGAAGCTATATCGGAATTGGCGAGTACTGCTGCGTCACTGTTAAGTCACCTGACGACTAACTTAATGGCTTGTTCCTAACCAAGAGGCGAATATCCATTCACCCTCAAGGTTACCATCGCAGCAGATGCGCCGGAAGTTCAAGTGAACCCCGGGGCATTTGGACTGGGGCGGGGGAGACAAGCTCGCGTTTTTTGGGTGTTGGGGCTTACTAAAAATGTGGACCTACTTTTGCCCCCCCCCCCCCGGTACACCGTCTTGTTACGTATACCACTTGCAAGACTTGCTGTTGCTGTGTTGTGTGTGTGATAATGGGCGACGTGGCGCAAAGCTGCCAGTCTACACAGCCTCCAGGTATTTGGTGGGTTAGTTTATGTCTAAGCCCCCCCCAAGGTGCAGAATTTTAAGGGCTGAGGAGAGGAGAGGAGGGGAGTGTCTGGTAGAGATTCTTGTTTGGTTGGGTTGGAGAAGTTGGCTAAGCACTAGGTGGCTGGTTGCCGCTAGCATGGTTGGTAGCTTGGGGCGGTGTTGGGGGTGGGTTTTCTGAAGCAGAGTGATTCCGTAAGATTTCCCATGCGCAAGTCTGATATCAGAGGCTTTGGTTTCCGTACATTTTTGTGAGGTGAACACTAGTTGGAGATAGGATGTATGTGTTTTCACGCTAAAATAGGCGTTGGAAGGAGTTAGTCCACCAGAGCTCGAGCTCAGGTTCGTGGGAGATCATTTTTAAGAGGACTCTCACCAAGCGCTAAATTCAATGTCCAAGACCTCACGTAGAGCCGAGCCGTCATAGTTCTCATAATTCTACTAGATAAACACATCGCCTTTGCTTCGGGTGGGTGTTGTATACTGGCATTTGGCTCAACACGAAGAGCTTACCTTGAATGGGTTCTGAGCAGAGTGAAGATGCGTATATTGTTCTTGCAAATGTTTGCTCTTATCACAAGATCTCTCTCCAGGGGTTCTGGCCTGCACCCTTCCTGTCTACAATCTAGAGCCCTTTCTCTTTCCTGCGCTTGGTATTTCTTTCCCGCAATAGCTCGCCCAGTTCCGCTCCCGAACCCTTTGCCATTCACCCCACTTTCTACTCTTCGACGGTGACTGCGATTCCCCCTATAGCTTCTGTTCGAGCTGCTAGTGCCACCTTTCGGACCCTATAGTTCATTAAAAGCCTATGTTTCAATACTAGTGGTCACTAGCTCTCACTCGATTGCCCCAGAAATGTGGCTATGGTAATGTAACGGTCGCCAGCCGAGGTAACGGTAACGGGCAGTCAGAGGATTGGCTATTTGGTAAAGGCTTATTCAGGATAAAAGGCGGTCGACAACAAGAAAGGAATGGCTAGCTGTTTATGAACAAAAATGATAGAGGTATTCCCAGCTCACCTCCCACACCTACTATCCTCGTACCCTCTCTGACGAAACAAAATACAAAGGCCGGTGGAGGAACAGAGAGGAGAAGAGCTATAACATCCACAGGTCCACCGGCGCTGGCTAAGTCCTGGCTTCCGAGTGGAGTAAGGCTGGTACGGAGCACTTGAGAGGATAGAGAAACTTTTTATCGGAAACACTGGCGAGGGTGTGAGGGGCGAGGGCGGTGAAGGTCCCCCTCTCCACATCTAGACGCATTACATTATAGACTAAGCATCAGAAATTCTATCATATTATACAGTGCCCTGTGAGTTATGATAGGTATCCTTGCGCGAGCATACACACAAGCCCCAGGCGGCAAGCTAAGTTGGTTGTCGGAATTTTAGGAGGGGCATATGAATCAGATAATGTACCCTACGGCAAGTCGAAACACACGGTGGCACGAAAAGCACATATAGAGTATCGCTCGGTGTCCATTATTAACATGTATTCTTATTAGCCTCAGCCCCGATACCAATATGCACTTATCCTCCTCTTCCCTAGCTCTTCCCCCTCTCAAGCGCTTGGTAGGCGGGGACGTAACTCTTGTCCTTTTGGGCCTGATTTGAGATGCTGAGTGCAAGTTCGATGAGCTGTTCTGTTGCAAAGTGGCTGGTTATAGACATTTTTAGGAAACAGAGCGCTTATAAAAACGATTGATTCATTTCATCTACTGGAGTAATGGCTTTAATTTAAATAGATATCTACACGATGCAAGTTACCTCAGGGTGCGGCACTTGTTGGTTGAGATACTCAAAACCCGGTTTATGCTCCTCACTAGTGCAAGTTACTAGTAACCAGTTGTTTCGTGTCTCCGTGTGTTTCGACCCGTCGTGGGGTACGTTAACTGTTCTTTTTCGGTTGAAGCCAGTTGCCTTTCCCCTGGCAAACATACGCTGCCACACTCCCCAGTTTCGGGGACTTTCGCAAGGGTTGGACTAACATAGATTGAAGATCCAGCAGCTATGTTATCATACATTCTAAGGCCAAACTTCCAAATAATCCCTTTGTGGTGTGTTGGTTCTGCACCACGGTGTTGGCAAAAATGGACTTCTCCCACTAAACCAAATGTACCAATCTTTGTGGGAGCTAATTTGCATGAAAACCGCCCCTACTTGTCAACCTATCTGCCTATTATCCGGCTAGAAGGTGCGTGGGGCTCCTAGCGTCCTCATAACCAAGAATACGAGTGAGAATCAATGATGTCTAAAATCCCCGATCATTTCTCTATTATGTGCAATCGTACTGTCTTCCGTGAAAACCGCGGGCTGCCTGGATCATCTGGTAAGGCCACTGCCCCATACCTGTGCGCACAGTCCAATGTTACACTTTCTTCCTTGCTTACTGGGAGCGGACCGCCACTTTCCACCGTCGACGCAGCAGCTCCGAAAGGCGGGTGGGATGGCAGGCAAGGAATGGGCAAGTACTTGTGAACTATTATCAAAAACACAAATACTAGCAGAAGGAAGGAATACCTGCCAAGTTCTGGGGAATAGTGAGCCATTCCCCCCAAAAAAAACCCCCTCGAAAATCGGGAAAACGCTGGTCCTTTTCAGGAACTTTTGACTCAGAATCCGGAGATTGCAAGCCTGTCGGAGATGGTGGATCTCAAGAGGTTTTACAGTACTCTAGTAGTTTATGCAGAGCAACAGGAGGGGGAAAAAAAGAGAAAAAACAAATTCTAAAAGGGTCTAAGAAACTTATTTGCGATGGCATCCCCCCATACGAGAGAAGGAGGGGCAGGAAGAAGCGGGGGAGCAGAGAGGGAAAAGATCATTAACTTACCCCTTCCCGGGGTCCTCGCCCTCACACCCCCAGCGTATCCCTAAATGCTTCTCCCACTAATTTCTCTAGTTCACCTTCTTTGGCCTGTTTTTCCGAGGCTTCCTTCACCACTTTTCGAGCTCATCTGGCTTTGGGCTCCTAGATAACTCTCCCTTGATAAACTAACCCAATAGCTGTACCGTAAAGTCCTGTTAGTGCCCAAAAGATCAAAAGGTTTTTTCTGGACCACTCATCGCCCCCCCTTACTGCTGGAAGTCGTGAGATGCTGCTCGGCATGCTCTCATGATAGCCGCTTTGTTGTCCAGATAGTTTCTGGGGCGCACTTTGGCTTTCCGAAAAGCATTTTAGCTGCGGGAATGCACTTGGGTTTCGGATCGATGCATCCGTTCGAACGAAGGCTGGAAAGCTGTGGGGAAGCGGTAAGGGGGCGGATGAGCCGGAGGGAACTTGAAAGAATCGGACGCCCGGAGGCTGGGAGGACAGTGGGATTCTTTTGCCTTTCCTTTGTTACGGGAGTACTCAAGGGGAAGGGGAGACATACGTGCAAGAGTATGGACATGTGTGGTGATCACGGGAGGATAGGAGGACTTTGTTGTGGTTTATATATTATGTAAACTTCAGCAGTGATATCTGTGAAGAGGTCTTTGGCCATAGGAAATGGTCGAAATATCAAAGATGATACCTCTTCTCTGATACTGCTATTTTCAGGGAGAAGGAGCCTGGTAATTTAGGTGTCAAGTACCGGTAACGCGTATTGGCCTCGCCGGTATGAGCAGAATATAGTGGTACCCAACTATTAACTTAGCTGGTCTAGTGATGTCGAAAACCGTTATGACAGCTATCAAACCTCAGCATTCCGGAAAACGGTTTCCAAGTATTGGGCATGAGACCTACATTTTTCATGCCAAGCTTGCATCCCCGTTGCATTAGGGTTGGTGAACGTGATAGACAGCCGGAAATATATATACAGTATTATGTTAGGCACAGTGAAGATGAACAAATACATTATGTATTGATTTGGGACCTCTGCAGCTATGTGGTTTAGTGGTGTAGTTGGTATCACACCTGGCTACAGCGCCCAGTATACCAGTCCGACTCTGGCCGAAGGGACTTCATTTTTACTTTAATACTATACTCTTAAACATATACCCTTAAACAATTCAAAGACCTAACAAAAAAAAAGGGGGGGGGGGGGCAGAACATATACACCGCTTGCCTCTAGGCCGTGGTAGTTTTGGCAGTGGGTAAAGTTCCAAGCTTCAAGGATTGGCCTGAAAATTAGTTTTACCTCTTGCCGACATCCCCTTTTGCGATTCTAAGGCCAGCTGCACTCGTAATGAGCGGCCCTAAGGTTATTGCCAAGCTAGACAATCGAGCGGAGAACCTGCAGGTAAGCGCTCGAGCTTGGTCCATCACCTTTTCGGGACCAAAGGACGTACAGTATAGCTGCTGCACTCCCTCATCACTCGGCTGTCTCAGTTACCGCGCCTCTAACTTAAGCCCTCGAATAGCCAAATTTTTCCAACTTTTCAGCTCAAATTCACGTCTGCGTTCCGAAAAAGGGGCACCCGTTGCTTTCGATGCTAACCAGGTCTACCACACTCCACCGAAGTTGCATCCGGCAATTTATTGGACACAAGCCATGATAAGCTCCTTCTCCCGGAAGTCGGGTTTAACAGAGGGGCCTATGGCTCTGGTGGCGTTGGTGTTACACCCATTAGGTGGTCTTGCCGAGGTTATCTTTATCCTATGCGAAGAGAATGGCCCCCGATGGATCCTGTGCTCCATTGACAAACTGTCCCGTTGAGGATCCAAAAGCAGGCAGATATGCTATATCCATAGTCACAAGACGTGCAGTGTATGGTGTAATGTTTACTTTGTCCTCCCCAGACCAGCTAAGAACCCAACTTCTTTGGAAAGTGGTTGAATCCTTATCCGATCATGGAGCATCACTCATTGACTGATAACACTACACACTGCACATGGATCAACATTATAGTCTGCCATCTTTGAAGAATTGGTTATTTAGAAGCTGAGTGCCTATAGGCTTCGATGGTAGTGACAAAATAGTCGGGACCTAACATCGTTGATGTAATGTGTAAGTATATTCACTCGTGAGTCAGGGCAACCCTGCCCCCCGTCCCGCCCGCGCACACGCTCAGTGACGGGCGATTTCCCTTGGAGGTGTTAGCGTGTGCGCCAAGAAAGATTCAAGAACTTCACCCCCTCCGCCCCCAAGTCCACTGCCCGCACAACCACGGGTAGCAACCTATTAGGGGTTCCCGGCCGCGAGGCGTGTACTGGTAAAGTATTCGTTCTTAATTGCGCAAACTTCTGTAAATATTTGCTTTTTGCTTTGAGAGGATAAGAGATAGATTTCCTGGTGCTTCATCTCGCTGTAGGTGATTCTTGCAAAATCTAATGAATCGGGGGAACTGATGCTTGTTCCGATATCACGGCTTAGGGGGTAAGCTCTGGATCGCTAGCCCACAGGGCTGTGTGGAGATATATATGAGTGTCCATAATATTATCATCTAGGAGGAAGTTTAAGCGATCTTAGGAAAAGCTTGTTTAAGTTACGCCGAAGTGTGCAGATGCCTGGTTGATTTCCTTCGAGTTGCCATTAGCCTACCGTCATGTCGGAGGGGGGTTGGTCGCCCAGCTCTAGACGAGAACTACTTTTGTGCACTACCCGGCCAAAAACAATAGGCTTTCCCGTTACATGATACTAGGTGCTCATCCCAAGTGATAAACGAGCCGAGTGACACATCGTGATTCCGAGGCTATGGCACTCTCCTCTAGATAACCAGCCGCGCGTCCCTTTCAGCTGGTTTTTGAGCTGGTCTTATATTGAATCCACACATCCAGCCCGCTGTTTGGGTACACACCCGTCCGGCGACCCTCCGCCCCTGACAGGCTCAATTGGGCAATGCGGTCCCCCCTGTGATCCCAGAACCGACCTGCGCAGAGCCTCGGGCAATCACCGGCTATCACTCCCGCCAAACAATGGATTATCTCATCCGGGTATTTGTTTCGCGGTTCCCCCCTCGGATTTCTCGAACTATGTAACCAATCAAGAAGACCTCTTAGTGATTGTCAGAAGGAAGACGTCATTTCGCATAGGTAAAATCGGGTTGATCCTTCACAGGAGCATAATCTAAGCTCGGTCAAGAGAGAATTTTGACGCTTTTATGGACGAAATGCCCTATCCCCCAAAATTCCGTGCGATGATTCCTTGAGGCCTGTGACAACTCTAGGTGGATTGTAAGCTTCATAATAGGGTCCAATGGGAATTTATAATCATGCGTCTACTATTTACGTATCACTAGCAGGTAAGCACTTCTAAAGCGCCGGGAACTTCTTTCCACGCGGTACCAGGATGCGAAATTCAGTGTTGGCCGTTTCAACTTCGTTTTTTCTTCTTTTTTCAACAAGGAAACGGCCATCAAACTAGTCATAGAGAATCTAAATTGCATCGTCGAAGCAGAAATGAGGAAAAAAGTGAAAAAACTCCCTCAGCCCGATCCCGTTGCGGAACCGGCGATCCTGAACTTTATAATCTCCGTGGATATATGATGCGTGCCCTAGTTGCTATCGTGTGAGACAATATCACAATATACCCCCCTAGTTATGTACTCGAGTAGTGTCTCATGCAGAAATAAAGAAAGGAGGGGAAAAAGAAAAGAAAAGAAAAGAAAAGTCCAGATTTTGATCTGTAACCGTATGTAGGTGTTTTTTACGTAGCACGCTGCAGCGTGCATGCATGAAGCCCCCTCTCTCCCTTCCCTCCTCCAGAGCAGACGAGACATGGAGGGAGGAAAGCGGGGGAGCCTAAGGCTGTCGTACTGCTATGATAGTTGGATCTATCCGTCGGGATTTAAACGAAGGAATTAAGCTAATATTCAGAGAGGGGAAAGGGAAAGGGTAAAGGCAAAGACAAAAAATCAAGTACTACCGGTCCAGCACTCAGCGATGGGCCTCCTTCGATGAAAATAAAAATAAAATAAAAAATAGGGAAAAATAAAAACTGATGAGGAAAAACAAACTGCCCCGGGAGGGAAGCCTACCCAACCTGGCCGGCGGTTGGGGGTTTTCTCTCGTGTTACGGACCATTCGAAGATGTTACGGCAGAAGTCCTCGAGGACCGTATGATAGTGCGGCATACCAGTAGCATAGCACAGTGGATATCCAGGGTCTGGTCTTGTTTTCAATACTTAAATCCTGATCCTGACCACGGCAGGCGATCATTATCGTTGCTAGGGTCTAGAGCTGTGAAGTTATATGATAGTTGTTATTATCGTTTTTCGTTCCCCCCTTTCCTATCGGGGGGAGCTCAGGTGATCTGGGACTCCCGTACCGTATCTTCTTCCCTCTCTTCGGAGCCGACGTGGGGGTTTGGCGAGATTTTCTGTTAGCCCACGACAATAGACGAGAAGTGGGACTAGGCTTACTCGAGGTGGCCTTAAGGGGGGAAGTATTGGTAGAAAACTCGGAGAATAGGGGTAGAGGAAGGGTATAGTACAAGCGGTGTATAATAGGGGGGAATGGGTGGAGTACTCGAGTACTGTAGTGCTTACCGGTAAGGGGATATATTTCTCTGTTAGACCACCAGTGGGATACTGTGGGATAGGCACTTTCGAAACAAACGTTTAGGGTACTGTATTGTGACTTTGCTTTTTTGTTTAGGCTGTTTTCTTCATGAAAGCAAAATACCCATAAGCGACTCTCTTCTGATGTATTACCCGTACTTGCTTACTTGCTAGGCCCGCCTGTGCTCAGCAAAGCCTTCTGTATTTTGAACTCGCACATTATCATCGATATTACAAAAATTCACATGGGAGCTTAATTTGGTTTATGATAACTCTACTTTATTGCACTTTACCTTGGATTTCTTGGGTCATGTATCATATCTCCGGGACTGTGATGCACCGTACTGTGCAAGGCAAGGATCGGTATATCTCCTTCCGTGACACCCACCATCACACCCAACCTATACATTCTGAGGAAAGAACAATAATCATACCGGCACCGCAACCATTCTATAAATACATTTTCGGTCCAGATAATATTATGATCCCGTATAGTACCGTACTATATACTACCGCCACCACCACCACAGTAATAACAAAGCGATACAGGTACTCGGGGAGGGGGAGGGGGAGGGTCAGTAAAAATACCATTTCTGCTGAGCCCATATAATTCTCTGTAGAGACAAAGGGTTGTGTTTTCCATGCATTATGAGTAGACACCCTCCCTCTCCTTCTTGGAGGTAAAAAAAAGGCATCAAGGGAAACCTTACATACCGACCTAATCTTTACCTTCACTACCTCCTCTCCTCCCCTACCAGTCCCGCACCAGCTAGCTACCTAGCCATCATGACACAATAGAACCGTACAAGCAAGTAACAGGGACCCGGCGCAGAGACAGTACAGTACACCACGGCACCCCCCAAAATAACAGGAACCCATAAAATGCATACCGGTATCCCCAAAAAGAAAATCAATAAACCACTGGGTATCTGAGTGTCCATATAATAAACTCACAAACCCCCTGTTTTCGGATACTTTCTTTTTCGGAGACGAGTATAATATGGTACTGTGCTCATTATTGTAGGTTGGTATAACCTCCTTATCGTAGTGTACCCTGCCTAACCAGGGGGAGTATCACTTGCTATCACTTGCAGCATGAATGCGTCGATGTATGTAAGTAAACGGGGACATAGGTTCGGTAGTGCTTGGCCGTCGTCGTACAGTACAGGACTTGAAGCATAATGTTGTTTGACTGCCGTTTTATTTTTATTTTTTTGAACTAGTGGAGGTTTGGGTGATTATGGTTCTGGACAGAGTAGAGTGTATCCTCCTTGCGGCAGACAGAAGCACTAGTACTGCATATACGGACAAACAAGTTAGAGTTTTAGTTATGATAAGACGTGAGTGCTTGTCCTAATGTCATACTTGCTCATTCGCTGAGTCATTTGGGGGGGGGGTGTTCGCGGATGTGGGTACAGTACGTACCAAAATGCCTTGACCTTGGTCAAGTAGATGTACTGTCCTTAAGTACGGTAGCGTTTTTTAGACACGTAGGAGATGCTAGCTAGGTGCAGTGCAGTAAGAAAAGAAAGTATAAAAGAAAGAAAATAAAGGGAAATAGAGGAAAACGAGAATGAAATTCAATAGTGGCATCATAGGCTTTCCCTTTCCTCTTTTATCCCCCTTTCCCCCACTTCGGGGGTTCGTACCATAAATTAATGCCTTAACTTGACTCGAGGTACCGGCATATCGAATGCGATAAGACCCGGGGGAAGAGTGAGAGGAGAGGGTGACATTTAGGACTTGGCTGGGGATTGCCTGAGTGTGTTATAGGAGTCGTACACCTTTGTTTCTCTCTTTTTTCCCCGCCCCGTTGACCACGAATGCGGAATTTGTCTTATAACTTTAGTCTAAGTTCAGGTTGTGCGATCCTGTGTTGAATCTCTTACTGTATATGCGGATTTGAGCACAATAAGTTAACGTGGCCAGATACAAATCGCCCCTCTTTCCCCACCTTCGCCTTTCTCGCGTGCTGCATTCACTCCATCTTGCTGAGGGGGGAGCGGGGGGCTCGAGTCTCGCTGGCGATCTGGAGATTCCCCCTCCCCCAAGAAAGAAAGAAAAAAAAGATAGGGCAAGTTGGTATCTCCCCTTCTCTTGGCCGAAGTGAGGGCGGGACATAATTTATCTATCTAGCGGGGTGAGAGATTTCAAATCTTGCACAATAGCAGTAGCAAGTGAAAAGATAAGCCCCTAATAGAGATAGCATCTCAAGATACAGATGTAGCTGCTGTGCGATGGAGTAGCCGTCTGACGATCGCCGTATCCAAGGCTTTGTTTGGTGGAAACATCCCCTAAACAAATTAATCAGCACCCCCGGGCTAGCCCCCTTTTACTGTATCACAGATAAGGCCCAAGAACAGCAACACTAGCAGCGGTGAACGGTAAATAAGTGATTCAGCACTTGTGACAGGGCACATGGTTCATGTCCCTGACAGAACATACCGAGTCCTGATGGAGGACAAGGTGGAGGTGGGAGCGAGAGCTGGACCCAGATAAAAGACAGCTCTTATCAGTTGATGACCTGAACTCAATTCTTCCATTGATTGCACACCTCAGACAGGGCCGGACGTGTTTCCCCGCAAAGATGAGTGGGATTGTAGTATGACTTTGAGCGATCAAATGATGTCTCCGGGAGGGGGAGGAAGGACGCGCAGGGGGGGGATTACGGCATTCGTAAGTGCACAGCAGCGTCCTATGCTGTGAGTTTTTGGAAACAGGTCGGTCTCAGAAATTGCGTTTTCGGACCAGACACCTATGGTCATCGGCGAGTTGCAGTTTGTAGGCGTTCTCATTCCTACTGGCATTAGGTCAATCAAATCAGCAGCAAATTCACATACCGGAGTTCCAACCTCTCTTTTTTTTTTGATAATCTATTATTGATTTCTCTTACAGTGCGGCTGTGGTTGGAAATATCCGACTGCAACCCAATGTTTTTACCTCTTGTATTCATTGGTCAAAGTGATGACCAGTCGGTGAGGTTTGCACCTAGAATAAGCGGGAAAATTCCCCGAGTAAAGGACCGGACTCGAAATTGCAACGGCTGCCTTAATTATGAGAAACCAAACAAAGCAAACAAGATCAAACGGTTGATTGGCTATATAGAGAAGGTGTGCAGCGCAAGGCCTGGGGTACCATAACTCCTGCCTACACACAAGGTTGACAAGGGCTGTTCCGTTGAGTATAAGAAATGTCGATGAGGGAAATAACAGACAGACACAACTACCCTGGCGCAGGGAGGAAGGAAAAAAAAGTGAAAAAATAGAAATCCGGGCAAATCCGACCACTAGCACTCCATCGCCCATAGCCCATAGAAATTTGGAATGGTCCTGCTTGTTGCACGGACACATCTCCACAGCCTCCAGTAGATTCGATTTTTCCTTGGATAAAGAGCACAAATGATATAATAAGGGATGCAATGGATCGAACCAAAACGTGTAGAACGATGCATTCAGATGAATGGCTAGTACTCCTTTTGGAAAGTATTTTGAATAGGCTTCGATGACTGTGGTATGGTTAAATGCTTGGTGCCTGAGAGGATCTAGACGATCTTCGGGAAACTTACTTCAACTAAATGAACTCGTTAGTAAATTGGGAAACATCGAATAATTCACAATAAAAATGGAGGAGAGGAATCATACTGAATTTCTTTAGTTGCTCATCTAAGCTTGCAAGGTCGTCTTTACGCTTCTTGTTCTCCGCGATAAGCGCTTGCTTCTTGGCAAGAAGCTCCTTTCTCTGCTTTTCTAATTCTTCACGTACCGCCTTCTCGTTGTTTAGACGCGCAATCATCAGATTGTGTGTGTCATCACCCTGGTGTTCGGGGTTTAGAGTTAAGAACTCTTCCTCAGTGACTAAAGGCAGAGATGTGTACTGGTGCCTTCGGAATATTAGCCCGGGCCAAGGAGTAGTCGCGATGATAATATAGCAAAAAGAGAAAGGGGGCAAGGGAAAGAGTGAAACATACGGAAACTCTCTGCAAGCAGTAATTTCACCCCGAAGATGACGTTGTTCATAGTAGAGATTTTGAAGCTGCAGATGAAGACGATCGACCTCCCGGCGGACTTCACCAGTAACCTCTTTGGCCTCACGAGCAGACATAATTGCTGCTCGATGCAGCCCCTTAATTTGGGTCAACAACGCATTGAGTTGCTTCTGAGTGCGTGATCTCTCAATCCGCCCATCTTCAGGGAGCTCTACGCCTGTGGCGGATTCAATTGTTGTGAGAATTTGATGGCAGAGGAGGCGTGTGCGGTCTGCCACAGCAAGACACTCCCGGAGGGCAGGGTCTGTGATGATTCCTTGGATAGTCATGATACCCTTGCTTTTCTGTGTAATCAAAAGTAGCTGGCAGGTTCTTTCGAGAGTGTAACGCTGTGGGTAGTGTAAAGCGATGCGTGTGATGGTTGTTAGTGGAGCAAACAAGCAAGCGGTGAGTTCGGAAGAACCAAATCGTAGACAAATTGTCGGGGTTCTTGGCGAACAAACCTCCCTGCTCTTGCTCCTTGACAACCCCAATTTTGAAGCCCCGAATTTATTTCACGCTTACTTTGACTCTACCAATTCCTACCGCCTGAGCAACAACTAAATTACGCTATAACCGATAAGTGCATCAGATACCACTACTTCCAGGCACCCAATACAATGCAATACATTCGCTTCCTGAAAACTCCCCGGTTTGTTTACAGGAAGGGCGGGCGCTCTGGGGCGGTATCAGCCTTGGTCACTATCGCATCAGACCTTGGAGACTCCTTTTTCTTTCAGGATGTGGCCTTGGCGGTCAAATTACTTGACGGTAAAAGCTGGACATCTTTACCACTTTCGGTCACTAGTTATGCCTGGAAAGCTGGCATGAGAACCCTGAAGATTGAGTTGGACTTCGTCATCAAGCAAAAGGAAACGTTTCATCGTACTGTTGTGCTGTCCGTCTCGAGTGAGCAAACTGCTGCCGATGACCTTTCACAATCAGGAGTTGCCAGCCCATTAGTCCTCTCTGCGTATAGCTCTCCATTTGGACTCTCAGGTGGTACCGAAGCCGAGGGATATGTCGAACGGAGATTGATAATTGACCAGGAGAAGGTTTTACCAGTCTGGGAAGAAACCGGGGAGAGCATTGCCAGACATATCTGGTATGTAGGACTATCCCAAATGTTTCGATGTTCAAACTAGCTCATATGCATAGGGACGGAGGACTTGCATTGACAGTATATCTTGCAGAGAAAATTCCCACCTCTAAGCTTAATAATGAAGGCAGAAGGCTGGATGCCTTGGATGAAATTCTCGGGCTACCCGGAGACCTCGAAGTTCTAGAGCTCGGCAGCGGGTAAATAATCTTTTCTGACACAATGCATACCAATAACTTACTTTGTAAGGTGCGGCATTGTTGGGTTGGCTTTGGCCTCGCTCTATAAAAAATGTCATGTCACCTTAACAGATTTGCCTCTTGCAGAAGAGATTATCGTCAAGAACCTCGAATGTTCATGCTTGCAGGGAAATATAAACTTTAAACCGCTGGATTGGGATCAAAATATCCCGGAAAACCTCACGGCTAAGCCAATCGGGCTTATTGTAGTTGCGGATTGCACATACAATGCCTCCAGCGCGCCCTCTCTGGTACGAGTGCTCGTAGAGCTATCCAGCCGGTCCCCCGGTGCGCTTATTTTGCTGGCGCACAAAAGGAGACACGATAGCGAAGATGTGTTCTTTCGACTGATGGACAAGTCATTTCGGAAGATTGAGCAAATTCAGCGCACCCTGGGCACCGATTCTAACGCGGAAACCACCAATGTGGATATTTACATATTCCAATTATTTTGATACCTGCCTATCCCCCTTTGATCATTGCTCATCTTTGATTGCCCCATATAAACCTATCACGCTAATGCTAGAAGTTGGGGTTCTCTTATGACATTGCTATAATGTAAAAATTATTTATTCCCAGTATTTGAATCGACCCTGGTCCGAATGACAAGGCTTCGGTACCCAAGGACCGGAACCGTTCCACCCGCCCCGTGAAACACGGCAGATGAGGAAGGGCCGTTGGGCCTCATCAGGGTATGTAAGACAGCATGAGAGCAGCGAGCCGACTACTGTTTGTGGTGCTGGTCCTGCAGCTAGCTGCTGCTCAAGTGTACTTCTCATAAAGAAACCTTTCCCCTAGACTCCCCACAGGTACCTAGGCACAGCGCAGCAAGGCTCATGCCCGTACTGTAGAGTACGTACAGGGACAGTAGTGTCACATGGATATGTACCCTCAGGAGCAGGGCTCTTGCGGCTCTAATAGCTAATATGTGCGTGGGGGAGGATGGCCATCGCTAATGGCAGCGGTGCATTGGTTTGATAGTGGATTCTTTTAATTTCGGGCGAACGAACATCACCCCTTCCAGCAGTGGATATGGCACATAGAAAAAGCCTTCTTACAAGTACCTACCGTTCGAGGGATTCCTTGCGAAGTTCTAGTTGGTTGCTTGGAGATGACAGAAATGTTTCGTCTCCTAGATAAAACCGGGATGCACCCTTTCCGAACATACTCTGTCCAGTAATACGCCACAACATCCCAATCGATTCCGAAATTTGACCGTATTGGATACCGGAGCTTGCCTTCCACGGATTCCAGCATGCTGTATTATCAAGCTCGACGTTCATGCTCTGCAACAACCGGAAATATTTCCCAATCCCAGCATTTGGCGGTGACACAAGATGATTTTCTGGAATATTCATTTTTTAGGAAAAGTAATCAACGAACCCCCCAGCATGTCCTCCGCTAATTTTGGAACGGTAGCACCGCACTACCACTGAAAAAACCACGCGAGCAAAAAGCTCTGATCACAACTCTTAAAGGGACGTCTAGGGGCCCATTTGTGAAGGCTTCGGCCAAATTTGTTCACCAGGGGGTTCAGCCCTGAGAAATAAGAGAGAGAGGAGAGCGGAGGGAAAAAACAAAACGGGGGCGATACATTCTCATGTCTGTGGTACGGTAGGGGTTTAGGAGGCTGAAAGTGACAAAATCTGCAAGGGCGATCGTGGAACTTCTGGAAGCCAATTTCTTGGTTCGGCGACTAAGTTCAGCCACGCTTATGAATTTTACACGTAAAAAATGGGGTTTCCAAGCCTTTTACTCGCTAAGAGCTGGATGGCTTCGTTTGAGCATGATCCTTGCTGCCTTTTCACCCCTTTTGTTGCAGTTCGAGGACAGAGGGTTTTGGAAGGGGGGAGTTTAAAGCTGCGAGGGCGAGTTACCAGGCGAACGGGTACTGGTAGTTCATCAACACCCTTTGTTACCCGGAGGGGGGAGTGACTGATATTGCGTGCAAGGCTGTTTCACGCACGCACACACAAAACTGATTCTGTTAATTGATAGAACCACCACCTTCTCGTACTGTGTGGAATCTGAGAAGGTATTTAGGGGGATAGGTCTGTTGGCTGTTTTTTTCTTCTTCTTTTCTAGCTATGCAGCTGGTAACAGTACTCGAGTATGGTAGTCAGCAGATCTTCGAGCTCCCAAAAGGGTATTAATCATTACTTCATTCCATTATCCCGTCGACGAAGTACGGCAGTCTCACAAGGGTCACGCTTGTGATCAAGTTACCAAAGCGGACTCCGATATCAACTCCCTTCCAATTCCGGTAACTTATAATGTGATACTGGCTGCGATTCAACTCAACTCTATCACTAAGACGAGCGATCTCACACTCTCTTTCTCACACTCCCCACTCAAACCTTTGCACCCGTCCGGGTGAAAAAAGTATAACCGGTCCCACCATTTTGCGGAAAAATGGAACCAACTAGATAGGCATAGCAGTCACTTACTCACTTGCTCTCTAGAGGAAGGACAAATGCAGGAGATACCGAAGCAGGAACAAGGAAGGGGCAATAATTGATATATTTTTTCTCCTCTCCTTGCTGTTACATCCAATCGATCCCTCTGAGAATTTGTGGCCAGCGCCCCTCCCACTAATTTTTTCATCCACAGCCACTGGTCCAAAGGAAAATTTTCCTATCCTATCCTAAACGTGATACGCCCAGAGAAAAAGGGTTGAGACCACAGGGTACCTGAATGCGGAGGCGAAGTGGTTTTTTCTCTTTTTTTCTTTTTTACGGATGGTGGAAGAGAAACAGGGAAATCGGAGGACTCGGCATGACCTAAGACAAATTGGCAGTCAATGAGAGAAATACCACTCGAGTGAAGCAGGTTTGGACGAGGAAGAGGGGCAGCACACCAGAAGCACGCCAGAATTGGCTGGTACCTAGCGGGGACGGGTCCTCACCGGAGAGGGAATTACGGTACTTGAGGAACAGATTCTCTTGGAGCTCGTCAAAGCGGTGTTCACTGGCTCAGGGAGTGATTTTTTTATGTGTTTGTGCGCAAAAGTCACAGTTCGTTTTTCACCCTCTCCCTCTATCCGGCCTTCTTTAGGCCATCAAAAGGTCTAGAGGGGCCAGCGTCACTCTGCAGCTTTGCTTTAAAATCTCAGGTCATGATCTCCCACGGCACTTCTCTATTCCATGAGCCTCCTATGAGTCGGGCCGATGTTCACTCGAGGATTGGATCGAAGGATTGTAAGATGCTGATTGGTGACTGGGAAGAGGCTTGGGGCGGGATAAAAAAGGGGCGTGGTCAGTGAGATGGATGATGGCTGTAGTGGAGGTGGTATATGGTTTGGTAGCAAGCAAACGTGTATGTAATGTGTAAGACATCATAAACCGAGAGTCTTTAGAGGGGAGGAAAAGAAAAAAAATACAGCGAAAGGGAAGCAACGGTTCACGTAACTCTTCCCTATAACTCGTCCGCCGTCACTTTCACACGCTGTCAGTCCTGTATTTTTCTCCACCCCCCCACCTTCTTTCCCTGGCGGTTTGCCCTTCTCTTTATTTTCCCAGCATCCCCCTTCATTTTCTTTCTTCTTTTCCTCCTCTTTCCACTCATCTGCCCATCGACCTCATCGCTATTCTATCATTGGTTTATTTTTTCTTGCCAAACTGGTTTCTTGTTTTGCTTCCTGCCTCACCCCAGAGAATAACTCGGGCTGAGCAAAAATCGGAAGAAGGAAAAGAGAGGACGAGAAGAGACGGTTACCTCATTGAGAGGCATAAATAAAAAAGTTTTTGCTGCACGCACGCATCAGTCATCTCAAGCACTCAATATTCCCCTGGATACTGGGTAGCTGGGTCATCTCGTGGATACACATCAGTAGCCTTGCTGTTTCTTCCCCGCTCTTCATTCAGCCCGCTCCTTCGCGGCAGTCCTATATCCAGGAACGGGGCGCAGGCTCTACGGCAGCGATCATCCGGGAAAAGTGGTAGAGATCTTTTGGCACCTAGACGCATATTCCTCTCACACGTAACTACGCCCTCACCTCGCTTTACTCGGTACTCTCGTTGGCTCGCGCATTAGGGCATTCGAAATAGTTCGTGTCTTGCTGCAAGCGTTAGCCACATCACGCCGACCAACGGATCGACTAATAAGCAACTTGAAACATATGCCACTGAGGCTCGCGGCTCTTCTTTAAAAGCCCCCTCCACGCTCCCACTTCACGCCTTTGAACACCAAAGGCGTCAATCGATCGCCCACCACGGCTCGAAGATTCTTGCTCGGAACATCTCTCAAGATTGTATCTACTCGACCCTTTCGGAGTATCCTCAACAACATACCACCTCCGAAGACCTTCGCTCATAACAGCTGTTTTAGGGGTTGCTAGTTTGAAACCATCAAAACTTCTACCTCAATTCCTTCCCCTGCTGCATAGTTCTCGCCATCGCTTCCTTCCTCTTAACGAGGAGGGGTCGAGGCGGTCGCCCTTCTTCGACTTCGAGTGTGTTCGATTTCGTCCACCTTAACAGGAAGGTTTGCGCTGTCATTACCAATTCTTACGCTCCTTGGATTTAGACATCCCAGAGTCTGCCATTAATCGATTTCGACATATGAGTCCTTCCGAAACCGCTGCTTGGTCACCTGTCGATATTTCCTCTCACTCCGAAAATTCCTTTCAGGCTTGGTGTCCTCAAGTTATGGCCCCTTCAGCACTTGCATCCTCTGGCCCAATCTCCCCGGTTGCCACTTCGTATAACTCCAAGAGGCGCTTCAGTTCGGCCGCCACCAACACAAAGCATGTTGCGCAGGCTCTGATCTCTCAGGCATTGCAAACACGCATCAACAACATTAACCCCGATGAATGTGAGGCAGGTGGTGAGGATGCCTTTTTCGTGGCAGACCTTGGCGAGGTTTACCGCCAGCATATGCGCTGGAAGATTAATTTGCCCAGGGTGGAGCCTTTCTATGGTAAGAACCATTATTTTCCATCATATTCGGCGATTCTAACAAACTTGGTGTAGCTGTTAAGTGCAATGGCGACGAGAAGGTTCTGAGGCTTCTTGCTGCATTGGGGACAGGCTTCGACTGTGCATCTAAGGCTGAAATTCAACAAGTCTTGAACATGGGCGTTAACCCATCTCGCATCATCTATGCAAACCCTTGCAAAACAGCATCCTATATTCGCTACGCAGCCGAGGAGAACGTCCGCATGATGACCTTCGATAATGCCGAAGAACTTTATAAAGTGAAAAAGTTTTTCCCGGATGCCCGCCTTTTCCTTCGCATCTGCACAGACGATTCCAAGGCTTTGTGCCGCCTTAGTCTGAAGTATGGTGCCCCGTTGGATTCCACTCGTCATTTGTTGGAGTTAGCCAAGGATTTGCGATTGGATGTGGTAGGTGTTAGTTTTCACGTGGGGTCCGGGTCATACGACCCCACCGCATTTGTAACTGCCGTTCAGGACGCCCGCAGGGTGTTTGACGAAGCAGCAGAGGTTGGCTACGATTTGCGTACCCTGGATGTTGGAGGTGGTTACGGAAATGACAACTTTGAAGCCATTGCGGCGGTTCTTGGGCCGGCCATTGACGAATATTTCCCACCTAGCGTCCGCGTTATTGCTGAGCCTGGCCGCTATTACGTTTCTTCAGCATTTACGATTGCAACTCACATCATTGCCCGCCGTACTGTCCAGGAGGATGGATCTCGCAACCCTTCTTACATGCTTTACCTCAATGATGGTGTTTATGGAAATTTCTCTGGCATTCTGTTCGATCACCAGAAACCAGTCCCGAAGGTATTGAAGCATGGCGATGAATACTGTTTCGAGTCGACCCCCACTGATTCCCAATTGACCAAATACTCCATCTGGGGGCCAACCTGTGATGGCATTGATTGTGTGTCCTCTTTCAGCTATTTGCCTGATGTTTTGGAAGTGGGGGACTGGCTCTATTTTAGTGATATGGGAGGTTCGTATTACCATCTCTCCAGCTTATGATGCAAGTGGCTGATTGATTATGTAGCCTATTCTAAGTGCTCGGCGACTAAATTCAACGGGTTCAGTGACATCCATGATGTTGTCTACGTTGTGAGCGATCCAGGAGCGTTGGCACTTCTCCCTTAAGTGTCTGCCGACGGGCAACCACCCAATTTGCCTATTGCGGGTTTTCATGGTGAAAATTTAGGTTGGGTTATAATTCAGGCCAACTGGGGTACCATTTTTTTCTACCTCTATTTACTTATTTATTTATTTATTTGTTTGACCTTGGGTGTTGTTTGTTTCGCTTCTTAACCGTATAATATTACACAGCTATGTATAGATGGCTTCGAGTGTTTTTATTTCTACCCTACACCTTGGATGTTTTCCTTTTTTTCCTTTTCCTTTTATGATTTTTTTACAGAGATGTTTCATTTGTTAAACATGTTGATCGTGTGATGGTTATTTGAGATTTTTTGCATTTTGAGGTTTTATTTTATTCTCGGGAAAAAGTTCTAGAAGGGGTTTCATTGATGAGTGAACGGAGAAATACACATTTGGTTGGTTGATTTAGTCTATTGTTATCGAGGTTGGAAGGAAATAATTACAGGTTGTTTGTTGGGCCATTATTTTGTTGTAATTGGTATCACAGATTCAGGCAGTATCATTGTTGCTCCACCAGCCACCACCTCACTCACTTCGAGAGAGGCGTTGGGCTGTCCATTTGGCCCACCTTACCGTATGGTAGAGTATGGTACAGTATCAGTAATGATGATGTACTGCCGGACGAGTCAGCTATTGATTCACTCCTCGGCGCTTGCGCCAACCATCAGCTCGAGCCCCCCTCCATCATCTAGTTCAGCAAAGTATGGTGGCCTGGCTTGCCTGCCTGCTTTACTCGAGCACAGTACCTCCGCACCCCCCGCCGAGTCAACTAACCACAACAGGTGCCGTACCGTAGGCCTCACCTCATCCCATCATCCACCCATCCATCCAGCTACTCATCTACACCGCACCTCACAACCGCATAGAAACCATCCACTTTGGCCAGCCCAACAATGGCCTCTGCGCATGGGACTGAGGGAATGGTTGCCGTAAGCCGTTGCCTTGCGAACAAACGAGCTGGCTAACCAGTGGGCGACTGACCGACCGGCGGCCAGCACAGCGCAGTATGGGCCCTTATGTCGCCGTTGCTTCTCCTCGATGGTAGCTTAATTACGTGGATGTGTCATTTGCCTGACACCGTAGGCGGTAAGGCGTTGTGGCTGAGGCGGGGGGTAAGGTTACGGTGTTGTACTGTACTATTTGGTAGTGTATAAAACAGGTGGAGGGACGGAAGGGGCTGGGAGCGTTTGAGGGTTAACCTTGTACTGTACTGGTGGTAGAGTATGGTGCACTACCGGAGGCCACATGTGAGGCTTTTTTTTCCTTTTATTCTAATCTGCGGTACGGTACTTGTGGGAGGGCTTCGTGGTGATGGCTTACCACCGGAATAACTGAGAATGACGCTAGGACGTCCAGAATTTCCCCTTTGGATTAGACCAAGAGGGGGGGGGGGAGCACACCAAGAAGTAATACCGGTAGATCACCCTCCCTCTATTATGGCCCGCGCGGTTGAGATAGATAAAAAGAAAAGAAAAACACAGCGAGCCTCATCGGGAGAGGCAACTTTCAACGTCCTAGCGAGATCTTCGGTAGCTTACGGGACGGAGGTTTGATTAGTCTATTGAGCTGTTATGGCGGGGTTTTGAGCTAAGTTAAGCTAAGCAAAGACTAAACGGTGGTGCAAGGATTTTATGATAGTGTCCGGTACTAGTCCAAGGATTAAGAATAGTGGTGGACTTCAGTCCAGCACTGTATCCTACGAATTTAGTACTTGTACAGTAGAGTTGGAGTACTCTACTACCCACCGTACGGTACCCTACTGTACCTCCGTTAATTCAACAAACGAACGGAGGAACCAAAAAAAAAGACACCTCCAACCCACGGCAGTCCATCAAACAAGCACCACTTAGGTAGGTGCTACAAAACACCTTTTCCACGCAACCCAACCCAGTGCGACCGCTAAAAAGCCTACGCCGGTCCAGTGCAGCCCTACGGACTGGACTGGACCCGGACCCATTCGGAAGCAAGGTAAATTAGGTGGGAACATATGATTGACCTGGCCTTAAAGGTCATTTGCACGGATCATATCGCGCCCGTGTACTCTGGTACCTGTTGTTGTCACAGTTTACCTCTGGGGTATTTGAGAACCTGCAATAGCTACACGAACGGAGCCTTTTTTTTTTTACCCTTCCGATAAAGAGAAAAAAGTTAATAATAACTACATTCACGATACACATGGGCGGTCCGGGGGGGATTAGAAGATTTGGATTATTATTATTATTATTATTATTACCTACTGCTGTGCGGTAGGACGTTGCTTTGGGTATGGTGCGGTCAAGTAACAGTGAAGTAACAGTATTATACTATACTAGGCGCGCACCTAAGGTGTAGGTAGGCAGGCAAATGATCGATAGCTATCTCTTGCACGCCTCAGCAGAGTACGAGTAGGCTCGGGTTTTGGAGCTTCTTCTAAGATTTCCTGAGTATTGTCGTATATAGTAGCCCTACTTTGTCTGGCCTTGCGGACATCTGCCGGGGCTTATTTTTATAGTAGCGTTATCAACGTTTTTGTGTTTTTGTATGCTCTTGCCGTCGTCATTTATTAGGGCTTCGTAAATTTTCTTGTGAAAGGAAGCAAGGAAAACAACTCATGGTGGTAGGACCACAGCAGACCCAGTTACTATCAATCTATGATACTTACCGTATTTGTTTGAATGTTTTCTTGGACAAAGTAGGGAATCCGGTTTGGGCGGGTTGGCGGGAGAGGGGTGGTGGTACTTTTGCGGTCACTGAGGGATGTGTGGGTTACTTGGTGTGTTTGGATCGGGTAGGTAGGCCGCCAGTAGCTAGCTTAGATCTTATGTCGAGCGGTGGGAGCGTTATGAGGCTACTATATGGCGCATCCCCTCTAGCAAGCTTTCTCTGACAAGGCGCAAAGGGTAATTCACTTGATCAGGTGCTGGTAGTGCTATATTGTGTCGTATTATGGGTATTCGGGTCCCTGCTGGAGGACTGTCTGGGAAGGTTGAACAGAGATCAGAAATCCTCGCGTGTCTGTGATACTGTAGGCACGGTGGGGCTCGTAACAGAAACGTCTGCTGTATAGGTACAGTGCTACACTGCAGTTACTAAAGCATCCACCTCCTCGTGTGTCGACCGTGTACTTAGTTCTAGATTATTTTAAATACTGGGCTCCAACTATGGGAGGCGGTGCGTTTGGTGAAAATTTGCGCCGCCGATCATATTAATTGGTATTAAGCTTTCTTTTGAAGGGCGAATACCGTCTCGTTAGGTAATTTGCCGACCTATCTAGAGCAGGAGTAGGGAAAGCTAGCCTAGTGGCAGGCGGGCATGTTCATAGCCTTCCTGGCGGTGCGGGAGAAAGAATACTTGGATGTCTTCTCCGCCAATTGGTACTCGGGGTACATCATCCAAGAGCTGCGTGTCCACTTCACCGGTGGGGCATGCCACTTCCCGCTCAATTCCAACTTACCAGCCAAGTTGGCCCCCTAGGGATTGGAATCGTATCTCACTGGATGAGTCCAAAGATTTGACAAGAGCCCGTATGGTCGGTTGCTCCCGTTCGACCTTCGAGAACCCTGCTGATCCGGCTCAGATGGCGGACTGTCAGTAGTTCCCACGGAAACGGAATTTCCCAAAGCAGTTTCTGAACATCTAACTCTGGGGGCCCACTTTACGACACGCAGTCGATGTGTCCACTTTGTAGCCACGATTGTAGAAAAAGCAACGTAGAGAGCTAAAGAGTAGCATCAATCCGTAACAGCAAGAAAACTATTCTGCACTGGGAATCATTCCTTAAAGACCAATTCCACCTATATTCGCCAAGAATGGATCAATTGGATAGACACATGGCGCGGGGGGGTTCTCCTGCGATCGGAATCTTGATCTTACTCTACAAACCTCTCCATTTGCGAAATCTACAGCATTGAGGCTACCTCTGAGCATCGATTTGACCGAGCTTCCATCACCGCATTCGTTGACTAGCATACAGATGAACCAGCCATGTTGGATCAGAGAACTTCAACCCATGTGCCCCGGAGTGCGGAAGTGCCCCCGGCACAAGCACGGGACATAACAGGGGTCTGAGGAGACCCGAACAAACGGAAATGGAAGCCTCGATGCAGGCCGAGGCGGTAAGTGGGCATGACAAAAGCGGAAGGATTAGCGCAAGAGGCCAAGATAGCCAGGAGCTACCATGGGTGATCAATGCAGTACAACCACCGCTATGAGCTGCATTTGGTCCTGTAGGTTACTAATCTAAAAAGGCCCCGGCTGGGTAATAACTGTATATTGCGCCATGAGCGGCTTATCGGCTGCGCCGGAAAATAAAGTAAGCGAGTAGGTGAAAGGAGATTTAGCGTAGGAGCGAAGAATGGAGACGAGGGAGGAGGAGCGTTCTGTGGTCCCTTTGACAAGACCTAGCCACTTTCCTAACCAGTGAGGCATGCGGGGCTAGATTGGGCACAGAGTAATCCGAGACGATAGCCGAGAATGGCCTGCCGCTAAACAAAAGCGGAATATATGTTGGGTTTCCACCATGCTGTGTGGTACGCGGTTTATGTGATTGGTTCCCAGGTCTCGAGGGGCCAACCTCAAGGATTTGCCCCGAATTTTCCTATTACTACCGGTATGGCGGGGTAATTGGTGAGGGATTCACTGTGATTTAATCAGACTGCGCTTAATCATATGCTAGAATATTTTATGCCGTATTTACGACACGCACGGAGCTGACCGCTGCGGGACCGCCCGAGTTTCGGCTGACGGGGGGGGGCTTCGTATCTTCCCGGACCTCATGTCCAGGGCCAGAGAATACCTGGCGATGCAGGCCAGTATACTAGGGCCAATAATGCCGCACAGGTGCCATATGAAGCGACCGGCGAAAGTTTGGTACTGGTCTGGTTTTGAAGGAGAAGTACGGCGATGTTAGCAGATGGACCCCACAATTCTTCTGGGAGAAAGGTTGAACCATGGGGAGTCGATTGCTTTTGCAAGGCGAACTTAACGGGTAAGCTTTGCATGATCTGCATGGCTGAAAACTGTGTGACTGCAGCTAGGCACCTGGGAAGTGCGTATGTCCGGAGAACAGATGAATGAGGAAATGGGATGGTAAATCGGTAGGACATTACAAAACGGCTGTGCTCCAATGGGCAGTAATTATCGTGGTCAAGGGAGGTAGTCTGGAGCGAGTCAGCGAGATATATCAAAAGAGTTAGCTCTTCTCAAAGGTAGTTACACATACACGACTACAGCCAAAGTAATCGACGTTTATGTTACTGGTGTGAATTATTTGGAAATGGCGCTAGGCCAGCCTAGCCCAACGCCCAACTAGACTAGATCTTCAAACGATCGTGGGTCGCTGTTTGAAAGGGTCTCAGATTGACCGGATCGTCTCCGCAGCGATGTATGCAGATCTGGGCGATGAGGTTTCGTGTGCCAGCAAAATATTGAGGCTCTAAAATTAAGATGCGGCTCAATTATGAAGCCAAGCCATTGTGGGTACTTAACTTGTCACACGAATTCATTCGCAAAATTAAGCGATTAAAATCGTCTAGCTTGCAAGGCACGATATCCCGTCATCAGGGTCTAGTGATAGCTGATCGATTTCCAGCCTGAACGCTTGCATACAATATCAAAGCGAGATGGGGTTGGCGGATTTCTATGCCACGCTCAACACGTGTTGCAAGATTATCTTGCCGTCTTAGTAGTCCGAGTAATTCGGATCCTTAAACTAATCGGTCAGCCAAGCAAGAGATATCCGGGGATCTTCGGAAACCCCATACCAGCTTTGTCGCGGAATCAATTCTTTTGGAAAATAAATTGGAATCAGACCATCAAGTAAGAGCACTGATACTTGTGAGTGTGTGTCCCCTAGCGAAAATGGTTGAGCACAAGCACTGTGTTGCTGTATGACTGCACCTGAAGGAGCGAGGTGGGATTGTGAATTCCGTACCCCAAAAAGGAAATTGTAATATTTTCTGTCATGGAATAGGTTTTTACTCACCACTCTTCTCTGATTCAGGAATCTCTCTCCCCGGAATTCCTCAGACCTGCGGAGCTAACCGTGTTTCGGGTGGGATCCTGGGTCCTAAGCAGGCTACTGTCCACTGGAAGGGACTTACTGCAGGAACTCAGAGCGCACTTCAGGTGCAGAAGTTTGGTACAAAACTGCCTTTGGCCCTGAAACAATTAAGTGATGGTTATAGTTAGAGAGTGCCGTATTATGCCATTAACAAGCTGTTGAACAGCTCATTTCGGGATTGCAGAGCGCCCCCCTTGAGCTTCTCCAGAAGTTTCACTAGATTTGCCGTCCGTGGGGCGAGCTCGCTCTTGCTCTTCCCCTCAGCGCTATCCCCGTGAGCCTCCTCGCTATGAAGTCCGACTAACTCCATCCTCCAGTTACTCACAGGTTCCAGTTCAGCCATCAAAGCCATATGAGATGCAAGTTGAAACGGTAGTGTGGGGGTGCCGAAATCGAATCCAAAGAGCCGACACCTATCTAGCTCTTCCATAGGCGAGGACAGCTGGTTATTCGGCGAGGTTCTGTCCCTGATAATCTAAACTGGTAGGTGGGATTGATAACACCTTAAGCCGTGCGAACTCACCTCAGGCTTGGGTAGAACTAAAACTAGGTTACGACCTTAGCTCCCTCTTTCCAAATCATGCTGATCAGTGAACTCCCGTCAGCCAGTTTCTGGCCCTAAAGTTATTAGCTATGACATTGTGCTATCATAAATCAAACCCCGAATGGAAGGAAAAGATGCATGTAAACTTTAAAATACGAATGCCAAGTACCCCACCGGATTTCATTGTACTCGGTGATCCAAAGCCAATACCTGTGTAGCTCTTCTGGGCACAGTTGAGCATAGCCGGCTCTGGAAACCCCCGGGGGAAAACATCCTGCCTTAATATATTAGCCTCCCCGGATCGGATGGGAAGAAGGCGAGTCCTGGAGAGTGAGAATGATATGCTTTCCTTTCCTCTAAGTTACCCAATTGTCAAGGTTTACACCCGCCTTCCATATTTAAAGGAGGCAAGGTTAGCCTAGTTATCTGCCCATGTTTTGTTCCAAGACGATACAACCGGTATGTATGGAAAGGGTGAAGCCTAGAACTCCGTCACCTCACCTGCATCGAAACTAAGTTATTTTCTACGCTGGGAAAGCCTTAGAGCAGATGATGGCGGCGGGTAGTCTTAAGGAATACCGTAAAAATTTGTATTGCTCCAAAACCATTGCACGGGCCATCCCTGGAGACTAAACTTACTGGCAGAGGTTTCTAATTAGGTGACAAAACCAGTATCCCGCAATTCTGGGAAGAGAGGGTCCCATAAATGATGTGTATCACCACCCTGTGTGGTGCCACCGACTAGTTAAGTAGATGTAAACACAAACCTTAGTGACTTGTCATATGATTTCGGGCTAATTGCCTCCCGTGCATTTGAATTTTCTTAATGCGGCATCCGTCCCAGCCCGCCAGCCATGCATATCCACTCAACACCCCTCCTCAAGGCCCAGCAAGCTTGCACTCAACCATGGTACCCAGAGCAACCTTACCAGGAGATCAGAAGCACCCTCAAGTTACACCTAGGCAAGTGGCAGGGTCAGCCCTGCAACCGGTTCATGCAGACTATTAGCTGCTGTTTCTCCGCGCGGTGCTATTCAAACATGAGGTTTTGGGCTAGTATCGCCAATTCAGGCCGGTGGCTCAATTAAGGATGGATGGGAGCTACTTAAAATATGCTTCCACGTAAATTCTCAGATAACCTATTGAAGACACCCCATTAGACAAATATATTTATTGAACAAATTCGGGTCAGCCTAGAATCGAGAGTGATACAAGTGATATTATACTTTGAGCGTATTCATTGCTAGTATCATCATTAGTCACTCGAATCGAGGGGTTCTGTTAATAATTGTGCTATGTGCTGTAGAGGGGATATGGGAAGTTTTGGTGAATGATCCCTATTGATCTTGAAGGGGAAGGGGAAATTCATAGAGAAAGAATAAAAGAAGAGAAAGGAACCTAGGCACTATAAAGAGGAGTAGACATAAGGAAATCACTGGAGTGCGGGGGTGCATAAGGGGCATACATGCATTCATTTCTACAACAAGAGAAGCAACATGGCTCAGTCTGAGCATCCAGCAAGTACAAATGTCACCCGAACGGTCAATAGGAGTAACTCCCGAGCTATATCATAACAAATGCGACTCGCCAAAATGGGTGTCCGTAGAGATGTTCTCGATAAGTAAACCCTTAAAAATGAGAATCATAGGGTTCCCATCATCTAGAAATATGCACATCCATTGGAGCGACAGACTGAGGGGCTGTTTGGCGTGACAATTTTGCGAAGTTTGGCTAGCTACAAACCATGGTTGTGGAACCATGGTTGGAAGAACCTCATACCCTATGTCAGAAACAGTCAAAAATTTGGTGCTGGTTGCTGCGAACCATGGTTTGTAATTCACGTCAACCAAACAGTCCCGTAGTTACAAATCACTGTTTGGATCGAAACCATGGTCTGCCATCCCAAAATTGTCACGCCAAACAGCCCCTGAATGTATACGCCTGCCTGAAAATTCAAGTGGGCCTCAAAACTTGGGTCGTTGGAGTCAGCCAAACTAGTGGCGCCCACTTGTAAGCCCGTAAGTAGGAAATAAGTCGTGGTAGGAATCCTACCTCTTTGGAAGATTTTGGATTGAGATCTCACTAGGCTAAGGGGGTAAAATCTTAGAAAGCAGCAAATCCTACTTGAAGGGCACTTCCGTTCTTATATTGTGCCCGGAATACTGAAGCAAAGAATCAGTTTGATGACCACTAGGCTTCACGATGCAACAGACGATCCCCTGATGTAGGCGCAGTAGGACCTCCTTTGAGAAATAAGAGGGTTTGTCATCGTCTAGTGTACTGCAGCTGATTACAGACACTGTAGGCCCACCTACGAGACCCTCCAGTCTCATATTTGATGTGTAGAATCCGAGGGATATCTCCGAGAATTCCTCAAGGCCATTGTGGGCTCAGATCTGGAGCTTCTGGTTATGACGAACTTCTGGGTGCGGGGTGGAAACTTGCGTTATCCTACTGAAGTGGTAGAAATGTTGTGTGGTCATATATAATCACTCGGTAGGACCTTCAGGTGCCAGCTATGGATATCCTTTGGACACAAAATCTCTTGTCTTAGTAAGTACTACGGAGCTGCAGATAAATCACTCCTCTGGCCCAGTATGCAGAAGAACCTGAAAATTTGTTTCCCAAAATGCCTTTAGGTAAGATAAAGTAGCGGGTTAAAATGATCCGGCCTGGGCTCGTTCTACACCAAATTTAGTGGAGAATGGATATTTTCAAACAGGCAATTCCAAATACTACCCTCCTAAAAAGACTTCAAATGCTATTAACAGGGTAGCTACTATCCAATCAGCCCCCAGATGCAAAAGTGCAAGAAATAAAACTTAGGTTCATGGTTATAATTATCTTAATAGTTACAAAAATAACCTAAATTCTCATAATACAGAATCTTAGATGAAAAGTACTCAGATGAGAGGGCATCTCTAGCAGAGTTGTGTAGTACAAGCCTTGCCATTTCCTTTTCCATACCTGTTACAGCCTAGAAATTGGATGTAATTATTGATAATAGAAAAAACAAAGTTTAAGATTTAACCTCTATAAACACTATAACTAAGACTATAACTAATAAGTAAAAACATATATTCTTCAGAGGTGAAATAGCAAGATTTAGTGCAGCTAAGAAGTTGCGTAATAGAACTGTCTAAGACAGAAGCTTAATAATAAGATAGCAATATCATAATAGTGTAAATCAAGGTATGTACAAGCTTGAGTAAGATGAGTTAAATAAGTATGGTTCCGGAAGACTAGACGTAGACCGAGCTTTCACATAAAATCTGTGACAATTTTGGTGGTAACGGCAACCGTAATGCTTTTAATTTGTCTTGGCACTCAATATTAAAGATGACAAATCATTATCCTGGCATGTTAAATATACAGTTTTTGAAACATAAATTAGGACAGACTGAAGGTAATTAAAATAAGGTTTGTAATTTTACTTACAAGAAGGTACAGGAAAACAACTGTAATATAAAATATAAAATAAAAGAGAGTGTTTAAGAAACATGAAGTTGAGACTCAGGAATGCGCCTATGTGAAGAATAACGAGTAAAAACATGCCTCTTGAAGTCCTCTGAACCATACACAATATTATTTCTGTATGCATCCATCATTCGCAGTGTTCGCTGATAATACTTAAATATCAACTGGTGTGAAACATGTTCAAGAGCCTCAGGAACAACTCTAACCAATCCAGGGAATGTGTAGTTACAATGTGCTCTGGCATACATCTTTGCTCGTCCCCAAAAATACTCAATAAAATTGAGCTCACAATGGTAAACAGGATAAAATATAACTAAGTGCCCTGCAGCCTCTATGGTTTCCTGTAATTCACCTTTTTGTGCTTGAAAGTCTGGCTGGGAAGACAAAAGTCATCAGCAAAAGTACACATTTGCCCCCTATACCTCATGAGGCATGTGAGGGATGGGGGGCAAAATTATCAAACTCCAGTTGATGTATGGGTCATCCATACCCTCATAAACCTCGGTTAAAT
>Ga0307517_10001000_pt1 | contig 47916 bp, 42 predicted proteins | sample 23_EM_MG_FD_194515 | JGI IMG/M metagenome (GOLD analysis project Ga0307517, IMG submission 194515) | Populus trichocarpa ectomycorrhiza microbial communities from riparian zone in the Pacific Northwest, United States - 23_EM | ecosystem: Host-associated > Plants > Roots > Unclassified | place... | reverse complement strand
GAAAACCGCATCCGTCGTACACCCTCGTGAATGGATGCCGTGCCCATCGTGCCCCCTTTGTTCCAGGGCACCAAAAACACGACACTTCACGAGCTACAAACAGGCGACAGATCACGAGCTACGGACAACGTCGTAAAGCGTAGCTTGACACTATACATACCAATTCTATATGCTGATTGTATGAGGATTCGGAACGTCCTGCATAAGGGGCTGCGGCGCTTCATCGAGCGCGATGACAAGAGCGGCATACAGGCTGCGGTCGCGGAGAAGCTGCGCCGCATGATCTCTTTTCTTCCGGATATGCAGAAAGAGACGGAATTAAAGGCGGTGCCGAGTTGGAAAGCCCATCAGCCCATCAGCCCATCAGCCCATCAGCTCACCGGGGATCGCAAGGGGACCTGGAGCCTTTTCGTCACCAAGAACTGGCGATTGACGTTTCGGATCGACCAAAACGAGATTGAGATCATCGACCTCGATTACGAGGACTACCACTAAGAGGTGGCCATGAAAGCAATACTGGGTATCCGCATGAAAAATCCCGCCCATCCCGGCGGGTTCGTGAAGAGCGAGATCGTCGAGGCGCTCGACCTCTCGGTGACCGACGCCGCCAAGGCGCTGGGTGTGACTCGTCCCGCGCTCTCGGCGCTGCTCAATGAGCGTGCGGCGCTATCTTCTGAAATGGCGTTGCGTATCGAGAAGGCGTTTGGCGTGTCCATGGATACGTTGATGCGCATGCAAAATAGTTACGACATTGCGCAGGCGCGTCGCCGTGCCGGGCAGATCAAGGTTTCGCGGTTTCGCAAAGTTGGCGATCCGAGTCCGGGGCTCACGTGACCGGACGAGAACGGTCGGCCTGACACGACGGATTCCGTAAAATCTTGATTGGCGCAATCCAATGCAGCTTTTGTCATCGCCCGGCTGAGCTGAATCTCGCGCGCATTTTTTTTGCGAAAGGCCGGAGCTACGATTGCTGGTGGCGGATTACAACGTGGTGCGTGCCCAGCCTCAATTCTTCAACACGATCCGCCCGACCACCTTGCCGGCCCGCAGTTCCTCGATCCATTTCTGGACGTCGGTCATCGGCTCCTCCTGCATCGGCGTCGGTTTGATCTTGCCGGCTCGGGCCAACGCCATCAGCTCTCTGGCCTCGGCCAGCGTGCCCACCATGAAGCCCTCGATGGTCATGCGCTTGTAGACCCACTGCACCATCGGCAGGCTGAAATTGCCGCCCATCAGGCCGGAGACCACGATCTTGCCGCCGCGCGCGACCACCGAGACCGCGAACGCCATCGATTTCTCATTGCCGGCAAAGTCGACGACCGCGTCGAAGCCGCCCTCGGTCTCCTTGATCATGCGCTTGACCACGTCGGGCTCCGAGGGGTCGTAAGCCACCGCCGCGCCGTTCTTCAGCGCGCTGTCGCGTGCGGCCGGGCTTAAGTCCGCCACCGCGATCTTTTGCGTGAACATCGTCTGCGCGAATGAAAGCCCCATCATGCCGACGCCGCCGAGCCCGATCAGCAGTAGATTGCGCTGCCGCGGGCGATCGACAAGGCGCTTCAAGGCGCCATAGGCGGTGACGCCGGAGCACATCAGCGTCGCGGCCTGGCTGACCGGAAGCGGATCGTAATCCAGCAAATATTTGGCATCCGGCACCAGCACGTGGCTGGCAAAGCCGCCGTCGATCGAGACACCGAGGAAGCGCTGCTTGACGCAGAGGTTCTCGTCACCGCTCGCGCAGTCGCGGCACTGGCCGCAGCCGATCCACGGAAATACCGCCTGCTTCTTTCCGATCAGATCCTTCGGTGCATCGGGGCCGACTTCCTCGACCACGCCCGCGATCTCATGGCCGAGGGTGAACGGCAGCGTCATGCCGCGCGTGGTATCGAGCTTCTTGCCGCCGCCGAGATCGGCGTAACCATCCTGGATATGCAGGTCGGAATGACACAAGCCGCAACGTTCGATGCGGACGAGCACTTCATTGCCTTGGGGTTTCGGCGTGTCGACGATGGTTTCGCACAGGGGCGCATCGAACTTGACCAACGATTGGCGACGCATCAACGCCATGGCATTTTCTCCTCAGGGAACGTTTGATTTTGTATTTCGTATATCGGTCAATTCCCGGGCCATGGCAACAAAGCCGGAAACCGGGATCGTCTCGGCGCGCCGGGTCGCATCGACGCCGGCCGCCGCGGCCAGCCGCGCCGGATCGACCGACAGCGATTTAAGGCTCTGGCGCAGCATTTTCCGGCGCTGGCCGAAGGCGGCCGCCGCAACTTGCTCGAGCGCGCGGCGATCGCATGGCTCCGGCGCTTGCCGCGGCACCAGCCGCACCACCGAAGAGGTGACCTTGGGCTGCGGCACGAAGGCCGCCGGCGATATGTCGAACAGGATCTTGGTCTCGGCGCGCCAGTTGGCGAGCACGGCGAGCCGTCCATAGGCCTCGTCATCCTGCTGCGCCACGATGCGTTCGGCGACCTCGCGCTGAAACATCAGCACCATGACGTCATACCAGGGCGGCCACGGCTCGATCGAGAGCCAGTCCACCAGTAATTGCGTGGCGATATTGTAGGGCAGGTTGGCAACGATCTTGGCGCGCTCGCCACGGAGCAGGGGACGCGGATCGAAATGCTGGGCGTCGGCGTGCACGATCTCGAGCCGTCCCGGATAACGCTTGGCGATGTAATCGAGCGGCGCCAGCGCGCGCTCGTCGCGCTCGACCGCGATGACGCGGGCCGCGCCGAGCGCCAGCAACGCGCGCGTCAGCCCGCCGGGACCGGGGCCGACCTCGATAACGGTCGCGCCTTCGAGCGGACCCGCGGCGCGCGCTATCCTGGCAGTGAGGTTGAGGTCGAGCAGGAAGTTCTGGCCGAGCGATTTGCGCGCCGACAGGGAATGTTCGCGGATGACGTCGCGCAGCGGCGGCAGATCGTCGATCGCACTCATTCAGGTTTGATCGCCGCCATGCGCGCGGCAAGCCGCAGCGCCGCGACGAGGCTCGACGGATTGGCGCGGCCGGTGCCGGCAATGTCGAAGGCGGTGCCGTGATCCGGCGAGGTGCGGATGAACGGCAATCCCAGGGTGACGTTGACGGCATCCTCGAACGCAATCGTCTTGATCGGGATCAGCGCCTGATCGTGATACATGCAGATCGCGCAGTCATAGGTTTTTCGCGCGGCTTCGTGGAACATGGTGTCAGCCGGCAGCGGCCCGCGAACCTCGATGCCGTCGCGCCGCAGGATATCCACCGCCGGCGCCACCACCTCGATATCTTCCATGCCGAGCGAGCCGTCTTCGCCGGCATGCGGATTGAGGCCGGATACGGCAAGGCGCGGCCTTGTGAGGCCAAAGCGGCTCTTCAGGTCGGCCACCGCGATGCGGGCCGTGGTCACGATCAGATCGGTCGAAAGCCCGGCCAGCGCATCGCGCACCGAAAGATGGATCGTCACCGGCACGACGGCAAGCGCCGGCGACCACAGCATCATCACCGGCTGCGGCGCCGCTCCGCCATTGGCGGCGAGTTCGGCGAGAAACTCGGTGTGGCCGGGATGACGGAAGCCGGCGCGGTACAGCACGCTCTTGGCGATCGGGTTGGTGACAACCGCGCTGGCCCGTCCGGCCCGCACATGCTCAACGGCCTGCCGAATGGACGCCAGTGCCGCGCTCGCGCTGGACGCGTCGGGCTGGCCCGGCCGCGCGGTTGCGGCTTCGCCCGTCGCCACCACAGGCAATGCTTTCGCAAAGAGAGCGGACGCCGCTTCGGGGCTGGTGTCGGCGAGTTCGAGTTTCAATCCGAGAAGCTTCGCCCGCTCGGCGAAGAAGCCGCGATCGCCAAGCAGGTAGAAGGGCGGAAGGTCCAGCTCATTGCGCCGCAGCCACGCTGCGATGGCGATGTCGGGGCCGATGCCCGCGGGCTCGCCGGATGTCAGCGCGAGGGGCTTTGCCATGTATCAACGATATTCGATCATCGCGGCTTTGCGGATGTCTGCCAGATAGGCCTTCTGCTTCGCATCGTATTTTTCGGTGTACATTTTTTCGCGGATTTCCCGCTTCTTCGGCGAGTCGACGGTTGTCGGCTTCCTCTCGCACAACGCCACCATTTCCACGCCCTGTTTGGTGATTTCGGGTGCCGTCAAATGACCGATCGGGGTCTTGTCGAGCAGCTCACGTAGCGGGACAGGCAAGTCGGCGGATGTTCTGGTGACGGGATCGCGGATCGTGCCGTTCTGCATCGACTTGAAGAGGGAATTGGCCGCCTCGCAGCTCTGGACGCGTTCGCGTAGCGCCTCGGCCTCCCTTTTCCGCGCTTCGATCGTCGCCGGCGGAGAACCCCTCGGCACGAGCAGCACGATCGGCTGCATCTTGTATTCGAAGGCCTCGACCTGAGTTGCCTCGCCGCCCTCCTTGGCAGCGGAGTTGACGTCCTTCTCGCCGACCTGGAGGCTCTCCTTGTATCGGCCGCGCACCAGGCTGGTCCACACCATCTCGGCCCTGAGCCGGGCCTTCAGCGTCTCCGGCCGGATGCCCTGGTTCTCCAGCGTTTTCGTCAACTGCTCGGCCGATATCCGCATCCGCGAACTCATCGCGGCGTAGGATTGATCGATATCGCTCGCAGTGGGATCGACGCCGAATCTCTTGGCCTCCCTGATCTTGACCTTTTCGTCGATCAACTGATCGATCACTTCCTGCCGCGACATCGCCTTGCGGGTCGTCAGGAAGTTCAGCTTGGTACGCTGCTCGATATCGAAATTGGTGATGGGTTCGCCGTTGACCAGGACGGCCACCGATTGCGCGTGCAGGGGGGAGGCGCTGCCCGTCAGCGCAGCCAACGCGAGTGCGCAGCCGACGATCAGGGAACGGAGGCGATGTCCAGATTTGATGGTTGTCATGGTCATGTCAGCCGTATCAACCAATTCGATCCGCAGTGCCACGGGTGTTCTCCGGCAAGGTGGAATTCCGGGTTTCAGTACGAAAGGCCGGAGCCGCTGCCCGATGTAGACGAATTCGCAATGGTCCGCAGGCCGATCTGAAACATGAACCCGTGACTGAGGACCGGCGGCGTCGTGCCGGCGGAGTAGGAATAGGACGTCACATAGTTGGCGGCCAGGACGAAGCAGTCGTCCACATAGCCTGCGCCGATGATGTACTGATTGAGTTTGTTGGCTTCAAGGTCCCAGCGCGCGGATCCCGACACCACCCAGTTCGTCGCCAGCTTGATCGACGCGCTGCCGAGCAGGCCTTCGCGCCGGGTCAGGTAGCCCAGCGCCGGCTGCGCGGCATAGTTGCCGTACATCAGGCTGACCGACCAGCGGTCGAAGTTAGCGCTTCCCTGGGCCTCGAAGCGATTGATGTTGAGGGTTCCTTCGTCCATGCGCGTGCGCACGCTGAACGTATAGGTCCGGTTGGGCGAATAATTGACGCGGGCGACATAATCCGAGCGCGCGTTCTGCAGGCCGGAATCGACGCCGGTATTGGTCACATCGGCGACCGCGAACGAATTCATGCCGAACAGCTGGTAGGATTGTCCGAACAGCACATTGATGCTGCCGCCGCGGTCGAACTGCGTGGTCGCCTGCACGCCGACATTGGCGCGTCCGCCGCCCTCGACGCGATCGTAGCCGGAGAACTTGTCGACGGAGAACAGGTTGCTGGCGTCGAACACCATGCTCTGCGCGTCTTCGTTCGGCAGCTTGCCGGCATAGGTCTCGTTGGGACGAATGATGACCTGCGCGATCGGCTCGATCGTGGTGGTGCCCCAGGGCTGGATGTTGATGAAGGGATAACGATATTCGAGGCCGACCGTCGGCATCACGCGCAACGCGTTGGTATCGCCGACGGGGAGGAAATTAGAGACGCCCGGCTGGTTCGAGATCGAGGCATTGATCGCGTCGGCGCGCAGGCTCGCAAACGGCGTCCAGATCTGTCCGGCCGGATCGGTAAACGACTTCCGCCATTGCACCTCGGCCGTCGCCCGCGTGTAGGTGCCCGGTATGCCCCGCAGCAGGCATTGCGACGGCAAGCGTGCCAGCGGATCGGCTGACGCCGTTGTGCACAGGCCGTTGGTGTTTGCCAGCGTGGTGATCGGATCGAACGCCGCCGTTTCCCGCGACAGGCTGAGGAAGTTGGTCTTGTAACTGACTTCTCCGCCGAAAATCGGACTGTTGATCACGTTCGAGTAGTCGATGACCGGATGAATGACCGGGACCTTATCCTGGCTGCCGGAGTAGCTCAGATAATAGATCGTGCGCGCGTCGAAGAAGCTGCGGCTGCCGACGCCGGTCAGGAAGAGCTGCGAAATCGCTTCCGTCGGCAGGCTCAGGAACGAGCCCAGCGGATCCTTGTATTGGGCAAGCCGGTAGTCCGAGAAGAAGTAATAGTCGGACAGCAGAACGCCGTCCCAGCCCCATACCCACTTGTCGTTCAGCGCGAACTGTCCCTTGGTGTCGACGCCGCCGCGGAACTGGCGGTCGCCGGGTTGGCCGGCGTAGGCGCTCTGGTTGAGCTGGTCGATGCCGTAGGCGCGGATCTGGTACGAGCCGTCGATCAGGCGCTGGCGGAATTCGCCCTGGAGCAACACGCCTTGCCGGGTGGTAAAGCGCGGGCTGAAGGTCGCATCATAGTCCGGCGCGATTGCCCAGTAGAACGGGGTTTCCAGGCCATATCCGTAGCCGGTAACCGTGCTGGAGGCCGGCATCAGGAAGCCGGTCTTGCGCTTCACGGTCGGATCGGGCGTGGAGAAATACGGCAGATACGCCATCGGGACGCCGAAGAATTCGAGCTGCGCGTTCTCGAAATACATCATCTTTTCGGTCTGGTCGTGGATGATGCGCGCACCCTTGACCTGCCACAGCGGCGGCTTCTTCGGATCGTCCTTGCAAGGTGCGCAGGCGGTATAAACGCCGTTCTCGAACACGGTGTAATTGCCGCTGGTGCGGTCGGCGCGGGTCGCGGCCATCCGCGTCGCATCCTCGGTGTCGACGCGCAGCGAATCGACGAAACCGTCACGGTAATCGTCGCTCAGATCCATGATGTTGGCGTAGGTGATTTTGCCTTCGGCGTCGGTCAGGCGGATGTTGCCCTCGGCATGAAGGCGCTTGGTCTTCTGATCGTAGATGACCTTGTCGGCCTCGACGCTGGTGCCGTTGTAGAACATCTGCACGTTGCCGACCGCGGACACGCGCTGATTGTTGTAGTCGTAATCGACCTCGACGGCCTGGACCAGCATCTGCCCGTTATTGTTGGCCGGCGGCGGCTTCGCCCGGGGCGGGCGCGGATTGTAGGTAAAGCTCTGGGCGGACGCCGGCGCGGTGGTCGCGACGTCGAGCAGGGCGGCCAACGCAACCCCGAAAACCAGCGCCAGGACGGTTCGGCCGGCAGCGGCCATGCGACTCCGTTGGCGGCGCACGACGGTGCGCTGCCTGAACGCAGGCGACTTCAACTGCCGGGCGGCGACAACGGCCACTACCCGTCCTCCTGGTACAGCAAGGCCAAAAATCCGGTGAGGCCGCCCACGCACACGGGCAACCACGCCGCAGCGATGGGATGCATCAACTCAGCCTTGCTCAAATCTTCCGTTACTTTCGACAGAACGTAGAGCAGAAAGCCTGCACCCACGCCACTCAAAACCATCTTTTGCACGCCGCCCATCCGGAAGAAGCGAAGGCTCACGGATGCCGCCAACATCACCATTGCAGCCAGTAAAAACGGCTGTGCAATGAGCTTGTGGTATTGCAAGCGGTAGCCGGCAGTCGCAAATCCCGAGCTCTCCGACGAACGGATATAGCCGGGGAGTTGCCAAAAAGACACAGTCTCCGGAGTGGAGAAACTGTTGCGGACCTGGGCCGGCGTCAGGGTGGTGGTGAGGTAATAGTTCTCCTGGTCGATCGGCGGCTTGTCGAGGGAGTATCGACGCACCGATTTGAACGCCCAGCGGCCTTCCTCGAGCGTTGCTTCGCGCGCTTCGATTCGTTCCTTGAACTGCAGATTTGTATCGAACCGGAACACCGTCAGCCCGGTCAGCCGTACACCCTGCCGCTCGCTGCGGGCGGCGTTGATGATGGTCTGGCCTTCGTTGTTGATCTGGTTGAGCCAGAATCCGGCGGCGTCCTGGATGCCGCCGCCGGGCGCCGAGCCGAACAGCTCCGCTTCCATCCGCTTGGAGAGTTCGCGCAGATTCGCCGACATCGGATTGTAGGCGACGGTTGCAACCGTGCCGAGGATGATCGCGCTGGCGAGCGCAGGCGCAATGAACTGCCAGGCGGAAACGCCGGCGGCGCGCGCCACCACGAGTTCGAGCCGCCGCGACAGCGCGAGGTAGCAGGTCATCGCACCGATCAGGACGCAAAACGGCATCAGCTTTTCCAGGAGCTGCGGCACGCGGTACAGCGACGTTTGCGCGACCGTGATCGCCGACGCCGACGCCAGCCCAGAGGTCTTGCGCACCATTTCGATGTAGTCGACCAGCACCAGCAGCACGAAGATGCTGGCAAACACGCCCACCGCCGCGACCAGGAAACGGCCGGCGAAATATCGCCCGAGCGTATTGGTCATCATGCTCATGCTGCGACCGGCCGTCCGAAGAGCCGCGCCAGACGCGCATTCGACCGGTTGATCGCTTCGATCAGCGCGGCCGGCGGTTCGACCACCACGCCGCCCACGATCATCCATAGGCCGATCCCGATCGAGGCAAACAACATCGAATACTGGGCCAGCGCCGCCGCGGGGTTCTTCACCGCCATCACGGAGCAGGCGAATCCGGCCATGCGCAGGCCGAACACCGCGAAGATCGAACCGCCGACCGAGAAATTGCGGCTCTGGCGCGTGGTGCGCGGCGTGCCGAGAAACGCGAAGGTCAGGACCGCAAACGCGAACGGATAGACCGGCGCCATCAGGCGATCATGCAATTCGGCGTGGAACTGTCCGCCCAGTTGCTTGAAGACCGGGTCGTTTTCGTCGGGCGAAATCAATTCCCAGATATAACGCTCGCGAATTCCCAGCGCGACGTCGCGGTTTTGCGAGAATTTCGACATGTCGAACGCGTAACGGCCGAATGCCACCAGCGCGGGATCGCGCTTACCCGCCTCGAATCGCTCGAGATTGCCGTCCTCGAGGATCAGGTACGAGCCGGTGTCGGTCTTGAGCACGGTGCCGTGGTCGGCGATGATGGTGACGCGTTCTTTCGGATCACGGCGATCGTCGACGAAGATGCCGCCGAGCACGCCGCCGGGCAGGCGATCGCGAATCCGGATGGTCAGGTTCTGGTCGAGCTGGGCGAAGCGTCCGGGCTGCAGGATGTTGGTCAGCACGTCGGCGGTGATCTCGGCGTCCCATTGCTTGATCCGGCGCATGCCGTCGGGCGCGAGATAGGCGCCGATGAAGGCAACCATCAGCGCCACCACGCAGGTGGCGTAGAAGAACGGGCGGAACAGCCGGAACGGCGAGAAGCCGGCGGCATTCATCACGATGATTTCTGAGTCGGTGGCGAGCTTGGTCAGCGTATGCGAGACCGCGATCATCAGGGCGATCGGCGCGATGATCAGGACGAGGGCGGGAATCACCAGGCTGGTGATGCCGAGGAAGGTGATGATGGTCTGGCCCTGGCTCGTCATCAGGTCGATGCCGCGCAACGCCTGCGTAATCCAGATCACGCCCGTCAGGCTGACCAGGACCAGCGCAAACGACGCAAGCGTCGTGCGGAAGATATACTTGTCGATCGACCCCATCGTTACCGCACGATCCCACCAAGCCCGCTGCAAGAGCGGCATTCGACCAATCCCGTTAACCGGGATCCCCATGGTCGCGCCGCCAGCCTTCCAGCCGTCTACACTCTCACTACCATCCCTTTGATCCGTCAACAAAATGGCCGGGCCGTGGCACCCTTAGGATATGGTTAATTATTCGTCCCATGTGGCCTTCGGGCCACGGCAGCGCTTGGCAGCGCCGCGGCTGACAGGCCATAGTGCGGCAAATCAGAGGTCCTGGCCGACAGGACCGCCACCGAAGAGAACATTCTGAGTATCTTGGGGCCGCTTCCGGTCCCGACATCAGCCCTGAATCCTGGAGGAATTGCCTATGTCCGACGCCGTCAAGGTCGGCTTTGTCCCGTTTTCCGCGGCGTCCCGCGGCGTTCTGGTGGTGTTTTGCGATGATGCGCTGAAGTTCGGCGCGGCGACCCGCAAAGCGCTGGGGTCGGCGGCCGATACCGTCAAGCGGGCGGCGGCGGCCAACCAGTTCAAGGGCAAGAGCGGCGCGGCGCTGGATATTCTGGCGCCGGAGGGAATCAAGGCGGCGCGGCTGATCGTCGTCGGCCTCGGTAAACCGTCGGAGCTGAATGAGAAGGATTTTCTCAAATTCGGCGGTGTCACCGCCGGAAAGCTCAATGCCGCCAGTGATTCCGTCACCATCATTGCCGAACTGCCCGACGACGCGATGGCGCCCGATCAGGCTGCTGGAATCGCATCGGGCGTCCGGCTGCGCGCCTATAAATTCGACCGCTACAAGACCAAGAAGAAAGACGGCGACAACGGCGCCGTGCGTGCCGACGTTTCGGTTGCGGTCGCGGACGTCGCAGCTGCCCGCAAAGCCTTCTCGCCCGAATCGCATGTCGTCGACGGCGTGATCATCGCGCGCGAGCTCGTCAACGAGCCGCCGAACGTGCTGTTCCCGATCGAGTTCGCGCGTCGCGCCAGTCAGCTCAAGAAGGTCGGCGTCAATGTCGAGGTGCTCGACGTCAAGGCGATGACCAAGCTCGGCATGGGCGCGCTGCTCGGCGTCGGGCAGGGCTCGACGCAGCCCAGCCGCATGGTGGTGATGCGCTGGAACGGCGGCAAGAAGGGCGAACAGCCGGTGGCCTTCATCGGCAAGGGCGTGTGTTTCGACACCGGCGGCATTTCCATCAAGGGTGCGGCCAGCATGGAAGACATGAAGGGCGACATGGGCGGGGCTGCCTGCGTCGTCGGCCTGATGCATGCGCTGGCGGCGCGCAAGGCCAAGGTCAACGTGGTGGGCGCCATCGGCCTCGTCGAGAACATGCCCGACGGCAACGCCCAGCGTCCCGGCGACATCGTCACCTCGATGTCGGGACAGACCATCGAGATCATCAACACCGACGCCGAAGGCCGCCTGGTGCTGGCCGACGTGCTCTGGTACGTGGCCAAGAAATTCAAACCGAAATTCATGGTCGATCTCGCTACGCTGACCGGCGCGATCATGGTCGCGCTCGGTACCGAGCACGCCGGCCTGTTCTCCAACAATGACGAATTGTCTGAACGGCTGAGCAAGGTTGGGCTTGAGACGGGAGAGAAAGTCTGGCGCATGCCGCTCGGCCCCGAATACGACAAGCTGATGGATTCGCAATTCGCCGACATGAAGAATGCCGGTGCGCGCTACGGCGGTTCGATCACCGCCGCCCAGTTCCTGCAGCGATTCGTCGACGATACGCCGTGGGCGCATCTCGACATCGCGGGCACCGCGATGGGCGCGCCGAAGACCGACATTAATCACAGCTGGGGTTCAGGCTACGGCGTGCGTCTGCTCGATCGGCTGGTCGCGGAATATTACGAAGCCAAGAAATGAATAGAGAGACCTGAACGCCGCATGACGGAAGTCCTGTTCTACCACCTGCAGAACATGTCGCTCGAAAGCGTGCTGCCGCCGCTCCTGGAGAAGTCGCTGGAGCGCGGCTGGCGCGTGGTCGTGCAATCGACCTCGCCGGAACGCACCGAGGCGCTCGACGCGCATCTGTGGACCTACAGCGACGATTCGTTTCTGCCGCACGCGACCTGGCGCGCCGGCGATGCGCAGGACCAGCCGATCATCCTGTCGATCGAGGAGGGCAATCCGAATCGGGCCAATGTCAGGTTCCTGATCGACAATGCGGCATTGCCCGCGGATTCCGACAGCTACGAGCGGCTGGTGCTGGTTTTCAACGGCGACGATGCCGACGCGCTGACCGCCGCGCGCGGCGTTTGGACCGATTGCAAGGCCCGGGGCTTCGAGGTGACCTATTGGCAGGCCGACGAACGGGGCCGGTGGCAGCGGCGGCAATAGTGATATAATGCAATTAATGATAATCTGAGGTTTCTTCCACCGGGCTTGCGGGCAGCCATGGTCGTGCCGCAAAGTGATGGTGGGACAAGTGGTTAGAGCGCATTGGCGCAAAAGCCCGTCTTCGGATTTGTCCGGTGCGGGTACGTGGTCGCGCCAAGAAAGCGCGTCAAAACAAATGTCTAGGCCCTGGTTCAACCGGGGCTTTTCAGAGGTTAGGGGCGGGAGCCTTGGTCTAGCGTGCGTGACGGATCGATCAATCGAAAGCCATTGATGGCGTTGTTCCTGCTGGGCCCCGTTCTGGCAGGCTGCAACAGTGCGTCCGACCTTCTTTCAAAGGATGCGGACTGGTTTTCGCGTTCCGGCCGCGTCTTCATCCGCAATGTTTCGATCGAGACGCCGCCGCTCAGCGCAGAAAAGCCCGTCACGGCCGAAGATCTCGTCAGCGCCGACGGCGCTTGTCCCGGCATGGCGCCGCCGCCGGGTGCGGCCGATGCCAATGCTCTCGCAACCGGCGGCCCAACGCCCTCGACTAATGGGAGCGTCGCGCTGGGGCACACCGAATGCGACGTGGTGCGCGGTATCGGCACACCCGAGAACGTCAACTTCTCCAACAATGCCCGCGGCGATCGCGTTACAATCATCACCTATTCGCGCGGCCAGCGCGCCGGCATCTACACCTTCACTGCGGGACGACTGAGCTCGATCGAGCGCGGACCCGAGCCGGTGGGGCAGCCCAAGGCTGCCAAGCCGCGCAGGAAGCCGGCGGCGACGTAAGCGACATCTGCCAAGGCTTGTTCTCGGGCTTTGACCTGAGATGGCATGGTCGACCTTTCCCTTATCGAAGACGCCTCGCTCGATGGCTATCGCCTGGTGCGAAGCAGGGGGCGGCGCTCAAAATCCAGTTTCACGCCGAGCGTGTCGCGTAGGCCGCGCAGGCCTATCGTTGTCACACGAACGGCGCGGCTGTCGCGCTGCCGCGTGACCCACCCGAGTTCGAAGCAACGCCGCCAGATTTCGGCGCCGATGAATCCCGCGACATGATAGCGCCGCTCGCTCCAATCGAGGCACGCGCGGCAGAAAATTCGCCGGCCTGCGGATTTCCTCTCAAGATCGACGCCGAACTTGGTCAGAAACCGGGCGCCGGCCGATGTGACCGCGCCGCCATCGTCGGTCAGCACAATAAATCGCCTTGCCACCAACGCGTCCGCGATTGCGACGCCAAGTCTGCCAGCCAAATGATCGTAACAGGTGCGCGCGAAGCGCAACGCGTCGTCCTGCGCCGAGTATGGGCGATGGCGGGCCGGCGTCTCGATGGCGGCGACCGCCTTGATGCTTTCCAGCATCTTGGCGACCAGCGGTGATGCGATCCGGTAGTAGCGGTTGCGGCGTTTCTGGCTGACTGCGAGCAACCGCGCCGCGACCAGTTTGCCGAGGTGGCCGCTCGCGGTCGACCGCGAGATGTGCGCCAGCGACGCAAGCTCGCTGCTCGTGAGCGCCTGTCCGCTCATCAGCGCCGCGAGCATCGTCGCGCGCGCCGTATCGCCGACGAGCGCCGCAATTTCCACCATGTTTGCTGCCGCGGCCACGGCTCAGCCTATCGTGGAGCCCGTGCCGTCGACAAGCCGCGACAGTTCGGTATCGACCGAACCATCCGGGACATCTGAACCGCTAGAAAGCCGCCTCACATCGAAGCGAGGTGGAACAATGAAGCGAATACGCGTCGAACCGATTTCGAGCTTTCTGGAACGCCGCCGCAAGGGGCCGATCTATCCCGCCATTGTGGCGAATGGGTTTGTATATCTGTCTGGTCTGCCGCCGTTCGACCCGGAGACCGGCGACATCAAGCCTGTATCGTTCGCGCGCCAGGCCGAGATCGTACTGGAGCAAATGAAGCACTGTCTGGAAGCCGCCGGCTCGTCGCTGGCGCAGGTGGTCAAATGCAACGTCTATTGCACGCCGGATCCGTCGCATTTCGCCACATTCAACGAAGTTTACGCGCGCTACTTCCCGATCGAATCGCCGGCCCGGATTTTCCTGCAGGTGCCGTCATGGCCCGGGTCATTCGACGTCGAGATCGACTGCGTGGCGGTCGTGAACTCAGAATGAATAATTAGCTCAGCCGGCCGCCTCGTCATATTGCGAACTTGCCTCCAGCCAATCCTCCTCGGCGCGCTGTAACGCGTTTGCGGCACCGGCGCGCGCCTTGCTGAGCTGGGCTGCCTGTTTGGGATCGCGCGTGAACAGATCCGGCAGCGCGAGCGCAGTATCGATCTTGGCGATGATGCCGTTGATGCGCGCGATCTCGGCTTCGGCCCCAGCGATCCGCCGTGTTAGGGGCGTGCGCTTTTCACCTCGGCCGCGCTCGGGTTTTGCGCTGACCGTTTCCTTGACGGTTTCTCTGCCGCGCTCGCGCGCGTTGCTCCGCACGCCCGTCGCCGACAGGATCATCCGGCGATATTCGTCGAGATCGCCGTCATAGGTCGTCACCGTCTGATTGGCGACCACCCACAATTGATCGGCGCAGGCTTCGATCAGGTAGCGGTCATGCGAGACCATGATGACGGCGCCGGGAAATTCATTGATCGCTTCGGCGAGCGCTGCGCGGCTGTCGATGTCCAGATGGTTGGTCGGCTCGTCCAGGATGATCATGTTGGGGCCGTAAAAGGTCGCCAAGCCGAGCAGCAGCCGCGCCTTCTCGCCGCCCGACAGGCTCTTGACCAGGGTGTCGCCGGCCTTGCCGGAGAATCCAATGGCGCCGACGCGGGCGCGAACCTTGCTCTCGGGCGTCTCGGGCATCAGCTTGCGCACATGGTCGTAGGGCGAGCCGTCCAAATTGAGCTCGTCGACCTGATGCTGCGCGAAATACCCGACCGACAATTTTTCCGCGCGCGTGACCTGCCCCGAGAACGGCGGCAGCTTGTTCGCCAGCAGCTTGACCAGCGTCGATTTGCCGTTGCCGTTGGAGCCGAGCAGCGCGATGCGGTCCTCGGTGTCGATACGCAAGGTCACGCGGTTGAGCACGGGCTTCTTCGGATCGTAGCCGACCGAGACGTCATCGACCGCGATGATCGGCGGCGACAGCATTTTTTCGGGCGTCGGGAATGAAATCTCGCGCACGTCCTGCGTCACCAGGGCCGTGACCGGCTTCATCCGCTCCAGCATCTTGACGCGCGACTGGGCCTGGCGCGCTTTGGAGGCCTTCGCCTTGAAGCGGTCGACGAAGGCCTGCAGCCGCTTGCGCTCGTCCATCTGCCGCTTGGCGTGCTTGGCATCCAGCATTTCGCGGGTGGCGCGCTGCTCCTCGAACGAGGAATAGGTGCCCTTGTAGAGGGTCAGCTTGCCGCGATCGAGATGCAGGATCTGGTCGACCGACGTGTCGAGCAGGTCGCGATCATGGCTGATCACGATCACGGTGCGCGGGTAATTCGCCAGATGCTCCTCGAGCCAGAGCGTGCCTTCGAGGTCGAGATAGTTGGTGGGCTCGTCCAGCAGCAGCAAATCAGGGGCCGAAAACAGCGTCGCGGCCAGCGCGACGCGCATGCGCCATCCGCCGGAGAATTCCGAGCAGGAGCGGGCTTGATCCGCGGTCGAGAAACCGAGGCCCGAGAGGATCGCGGCGGCGCGGGCCGGCGCCGAATGGGCGTCGATGTCGACCAGCCGGGTCTGGATTTCGGCGATCCGGTGCGGGTCGTCGGCGGTTTCGGCTTCTTCGAGCAGCGCATCGCGCTCCAGATCGGCCTTCAGCACGACGCTGATGAGGCTTTCCGGCCCGTCGGGCGCTTCCTGCGCCAGACTGCCGATGCGCCAGCGGGGAGGGATCGAGATGCTGCCAGATTCGGTCGGCAAATCGCCGCGGATCGCGTGAAACAGCGTCGATTTGCCGACGCCGTTGCGGCCGACAAAGCCGACGCGGGCGCCAGGCACGATCTGCACCGAGCTGTCCTCGATCAAAAGCCGTCCGGCGATCCGGATCGAGATGTCTGTCATTGAAAGCATGCGGCCTTGTCACCGGAGCCGCCGCCAAACGCAACCCATTTATCTGACAAATCGGGTCTTGAAGTCAGGTCCTGGAAGGCTTCTGCGGCGGCACTCAGTGCAGGCTGTCGTCGCGCCGGCGCAACTCATCCATCAAGTGCTGCAGATGGGTCGGGAGCGTGGTTTCCGGGCGCATGCTTTGCTGCAACCGTTCGCCGACGGCATCGCAGATCAATCGCGAAGTCCGGTGATCGATCTGCTCGAAAACAGGATTGATTCGGCTATCCATGGCGAGTTCCAGCGTAGCTATTGAGTAAATCTGAGTAAGTTGTGCAGGACCAAGTCACGAGGCTGCAATTTGTTTCCGGGTTGCAGGGCTCGTATGCACTCATCCGAAGCGAGCCGGGGCAGCGCCGCGCCATGGGTTCCCCGCGAAGCCAAAAAAGCCCCGGCGCAAAGGCCGGGGCGTAATCTTCGGGGAGGCTTTGGGAGATTTCGAGATCAGATCAGTAGCAGCGGTTCACCAGGCGCCAACGCGGGCCCCAGGGGGTCCCGACCATGCGGCGCACATAGCAGCTGCCATCGCCGCCGGCGTAATAAGCGGGGCCGCCGGCGATGACGCGCGGGCCACCCCAACCCCAACCGCCACGGTGCCAGCCGCCGTGGTGATGCCAGCCGCCCCAGGCCGAGGCGGAGGTCGGCGCCAACGCGGCCACGCCCAACGAAGCCGCAGCAACAGCAGCGAGGGAAAGTTTGCGAAACATGATCGTCTCCTCAAGGTTTCGGCGCGGGCACCGCGCCATGGGTGAGATCGTCTCTCGTGACGCCCTTGGAGGGCGGATGCGCCTTGGAGTGCGCCTTGGAGCGTCCGATTGTCTGAAAGCCTAGCCCCGCAAAGCTGAACGCAGCCGTCACGCCGGTTGCAGACAGGGTTCACTTTCGTGAATTTCCTGTAATCCGGGGCGGTGCATGTTCGGAGGGAAGGCTCGCCCCCGCATCTGATCCGGGGTGGACGCCGCCGGGGACCTAGGAAAAAGCGTCAAAACCGCGCGATCACGCGGCATTGGGTCGCTTGCCGTCGCAGGACTGCGCCGATATAAGCCCCCGAACTCTCAATCAGTGTTTTGTAAGGACGAAATCATGGCGATGGAACGCACTTTCTCGATCATCAAACCCGACGCGACCGAGCGCAATCTGACCGGCGCCGTTAACGCGCTGATCGAGAAGGCCGGTTTGCGGATCGTGGCCCAGAAGCGCATCCGCATGACCCGCGATCAGGCCGAGACGTTCTATGGGGTTCACAAGGCGCGTCCGTTCTTCGGCGAACTGGTCGACTTCATGACCTCGGGTCCGGTCGTGGTTCAGGTGCTGCAGGGCGAGGGTGCCGTGCTGAAGTACCGTGACGTGATGGGTGCCACCGATCCGTCGAAGGCTGCCGAGGGCACGATCCGCAAGGTTCATGCGAAGTCGATCGGCGAGAACTCGGTGCATGGTTCGGACGCGACCGAGACGGCTGCGATCGAAATCGCGCAGTTCTTTTCGGGCAACGAAATCGTCGGCTAATTAAAAAAGGGCGGCGCAAGATCGCCGCCCAAGACGGCCGCGGGCCGGGGGGGACATGCTGTGAACTGGGTGATGCAAATTTTCGATCCGGCGACGATCACGTCATTCTTCACTCAGTTCCAGGCCGAGATGCAGCAACCCGCATTCTGGGTCGCGCTCGGCAAGATCATGTGGATCAACATCCTGCTGTCGGGCGACAATGCGCTCGTCATCGCGATGGCTTGCCGCAACCTGCCGCCGCGTCAGCGCCTGTGGGGCATGATCCTGGGCGCCGGCGTCGCCGTTTTCCTGCGTATCATCTTTACCGGCATCGTCGCCACTCTGATGGCGTTGCCGTACCTCAAGCTGGTCGGCGGATTGGCGCTGCTCGTGATCGCAGCCAAGCTATTGGTGCCGGAACCGGAGGACGAAGAGGGCATGGATGCAGCGTCGCATCTATGGGGCGCCGTGCAGGTCGTGGCGATCGCCGATATCGTGATGAGCCTCGACAATGTGATCGCGGTGGCTGCCGCGGCCAATGGCAGTGTTCCGCTGCTGGTGCTCGGCCTTGCAATCAGCGTTCCCCTGATCGTCGCCGGCGCGGCCCTCATCATGGCGTTGCTCACGAAGCTTCCGATTTTGGTATGGGCTGGTGCAGGTCTGCTGGGCTGGGTTGCCGGCGAGGTGATGGCGACCGATCCTGCGGTGGTGCCGGCACTGCGCGGGCTTTCCGATGGCCCGGTCGGTGTCCAGCTCGACAAGTTGTTCGGCCCCATCGGCCTGCACTTCGCCAATGGCGGTCATGGCGCCGAGGTGGTCTGCGGAATCCTCGGCATCATCGTCGTGCTGGTGGCGGGATCGATCTGGCGCAAACGCGCCCAGCAAAAACACGCGGAGCACGCCGCCAAGGCGGCGTGATCTCGATCTGTACGGGCTTTGATCTTACCGCCTTACGATCGATCCGGAGCGTCCGATCAGCCGGGCCAATTGCTTGAAACGGCTGCCGACGCGGTCGGCGACGAGGTCGACCATGCGGTGTTCGAACACCAGCATCAGCTTGCGGCCATTGGTGCGGAAATGCGTTGCGGGCAGCACGCCGGTACGCGCCGCCGAGATCAGATGCGCGACGCGGAACGCCGCACCGAGAATGCGCGCGCGCTCGTCCATCGCCGGCGGCACCAATTCGCGGATGCGCGCCGGCGGCTCGTTTTCCTCGCTGAGGCCGGCGTAACGATAGAACACCGACAGCGCGACAAAGGCGCGGCCCTGGTGGCTGATCGAGCCGAAATTGCCGTTGGTAATCAGGCTCAGCGTTTCCTCGCCGCGATGATCGGGATGCACCCGCCAACCGACGTCGGACAACAGGCACGCGGCATGGCGCAGCCGGCGCTCTTCGGGGGTTTCGCGCAGCTTCACGACCCTGACCAGGCGATCGGTCCAGCCGACCAGTTCCTCGGCATGGCGGGAAGACCGCGACAACAGCTGATTCAGCGTTTGCGCGGCACAGATGAATCCATCTTTGGCGCGCTCGGATGGCGGCAGCTTTTCGTACAGCAGGCCCTCGCGTACGCCGAAGGTCGAAAACACGATGGTCTTGGGTTTCGCGACGCGAATGATGTGTTCGAGCACCAGCGCGGCATAGGTCAAAAGCGGCCGCCGCGCGTCGGAAATCATCTCGATATTGGCCAGCATGTTGGCCGCAGCCAACCGCCTGAGCCGCTGCGCGAAGTCGAGCGCGTCCGTCGCCGGTATGGAATAGCCGTGCATCACCCGCAGCGGGTAGTCGCTCTGGATGATGTGGATGCGCGCCAGCGCACGCCATGTGCCGCCGACGGCATAGAAGGTGCGGCCGCGGCCGGCCTTGAGCTGGGCGACGTCGACCAGTTCGTCCCGGACGATGCGGTCGGCCCGTTTCAGCGATTTGTCCGACAGGTCCTGCAGCGCCAGGCTGCCGAGCGGCAGCGTCACGCCACTGCGGACGCGGTTGCGGTGCACGTCGATCAGTTCGAGCGAACCGCCGCCGAGGTCGCCGACGATGCCGTCGGGATCATGCACGCCGGAGATGACGCCGAGCGCGGACAATTTGGCCTCGCGCGGTCCCGACAGGATTTGAATGCGGGCGCCGCAGATCCGCTCGGCCTTGGCGATAAAATCAGGGCCGTTGGACGCGTCGCGGCAGGCGGCGGTGGCGATGGCGAAGACGCGTCCCACCTGCTGGATACGACAGAGCGCCCGGAATCGGCGGAGCGCCGTCAGCGCCTTGTTGACGGCGTCCTCGGCGAGCAGGCCGGTGCTCTGCACCTCACGGCCGAGCCCGCACAGTGCCTTCTCGTTGAAGATGGTGACGAGGCTGCGCGCCATCGTTTCATAGACGACGAGACGAACCGAGTTCGAACCGATGTCGATGACGGCGACGCTGGAAGCGCGCTTGCGCGGCCGCTTCACAGCCAAGCCCCCTGATGATGCAACCCGCTATGGCGATTGCTGACGCTCGTTCCGGCGCGTGAGGCGGCGCGGCGAAGATTCCTTGAGAGACTTTCCACGGCCTGACAGACTCGGATTCGTCATGAAGTAGTTGTGCAGATTGAAGGGCTCTTCGCCTTTCGCGGCCTTCATACGCGTTGACGACCCATCCGGCAACAATTGCCAGCTTTGTTCGGTATCTTTCAGGTTCGCGACCATGATCTGTTCGAGAACCTGCTGATGCACCGTGGGATTTTGCAACGGACAGAGCACCTCGACGCGACGGTCGAGGTTCCGCGGCATCATGTCGGCGGACGAGATATACACAGCCGCTTTTGTGCTCGGCAGGCCCTGACCCATGCCAAAGCAGTAGATTCGGCCGTGTTCCAGGAAGCGGCCGATGATCGACTTGACGCGGATGTTCTCGGAAAGGCCGGGCAGGCCGGGCCGCAGGCAGCAGATTCCGCGTACCACGAGCTCGATCGAAACACCGGCCTGCGAGGCCTCATACAGTGCGTCGATGATGTCGGGGTCGACCAGCGAATTCATCTTCATCCAGATCGCGGCCGGCTTGCCGTGGCGGGCGTGGTTGGTCTCGCCGTGGATGTGTTCGATGATGCGCTTGCGCAACGTCAGCGGCGACACCGCCATGCGCTCGATGTCGCTGGGTTCGGCATAGCCGGTGATGTAGTTGAACACCCGCGCCGCATCGCGCCCGATGATCGGGTCCGAGGTGAAGTAGGAGAGGTCCGTATAGATGCGCGCGGTCACCGGATGATAATTGCCGGTGCCGGTGTGGACATAGGTGGTGAGATTGCCGCCCTCGCGGCGTACCACCATCGAGAGCTTGGCGTGGGTCTTCAATTCGATGAAGCCGTACACCACCTGGACGCCGGCGCGTTCGAGGTCGCGGGCCCAGCGGATATTGGCTTCTTCGTCGAACCGCGCTTTCAGCTCGATCAGCGCGGTCACCGATTTGCCGGCCTCGGCGGCTTCGGCCAGCGTGCGCACGATCGGCGAGTTGTTGGAGGTGCGGTAGAGCGTCTGCTTGATGGCGACCACGTCCGGGTCGCGGGCGGCCTGTTGCAGGAATTGCACGACGACGTCGAAGGATTCGTAGGGGTGATGGACGACCAGATCCTTCTGCCGGATCGCGGCGAAGATATCGCCGCCATGGTCGCGCACCCGCTCGGGATGCCGCGGCACATAGGGGGTGAATTCGAGATCGGGCCGGTCGAGCCGCGTCAGTTGCGACAATTCGTTCATCGCCAGCACGCCGTCGACCAGGAATACCTCGTCGTCGGCGGTGGAAAGCGCCCGCTGCACGAAGGCGCGCAGCTCCTCCGGCATCTTGGCTTCCATCTCCAGCCGGATCACCGACCCGCGCCGGCGCCGCTTCAGTGCGGTCTCGAACAGACGCACCAGATCCTCGGCCTCTTCCTCGATTTCCAGTTCGGAGTCGCGGATGATGCGGAACGCGCCCTGGCCCTTGACGGTGTAGCCCGGGAACAGGCGGCCGATGAACAGGCCGGTGGCCTGTTCCAGCGTGATCAGGCGCACCGTGCCGTCCTTGGCTGCGGGGATGCGGATGAAGCGGTCGATCTTGCCGGGCATGCGGATCAGCGCGTTCATCGGCTTGCCGTCGGCGACCCGTGACAGATGCAGCGCCACGGTGAAACCGAGGCTCGGGATGAACGGGAAGGGGTGCGCCGGATCGATCGCCAGCGGCGTCAGCAGCGGGAAGATGTTGTGGAGGAAGTGATCCTCGATCCAGGTCCGTTCGGCCTTGGTGACGTCATGGCCGTCGACCAGCACGATGCCGGTCTCGGACAGAATGCCGCGCAGATCGCGCCAGATCGCCTGCTGGTCGGAGGCGAGCTCGGAGACCGTCTTGTTGATGGCGACGAGCTGCTCGGACGGCGTCAGGCCGTCGGGGCTGCGTTCGGTGATGCCTTCGCGGACCTGCGCCTTGATACCGGCGACGCGGACCATGAAGAATTCGTCAAGGTTATTGGCCGAAATCGACAGGAACCGGACCCGTTCCAGCACGGGATGGCCGGGATTGACGGCCTCTTCGAGCACCCGGCGATTGAAATGCAGCCAAGACAGCTCGCGGTTGATGAATCGCTCGGGGCTGGTGGCGATCGCGGGCGGCGCCTCGGCGACTACTTCTTTTTCTTTTATTTCAATAACTTGGGCCGATTCCATGAAGTTTTGATCCATCTCAGGCTGAACGCAGGGCGACTTTACGCGAATGCCGTACGCACCATGTGATACGCCGATGACGTTTCAATGACATTGATGTTCCGGCCAGCACCGCCGTCAAGGCGGCAAGGGCGCCCGCTCAGGCGTTGCGCAGCAGTTCTGCCGCCAGCGCCCGGGTCACGGGCCGGCCCAGCCGCAGCGCCTCGGTGTCCAGCAGGTCGACGGCCTGCCGCGCGGCTGCATAGGACCGCTCGATCCGGCTGGTTAGATAGCTCACGACGGTCTCGTCGATGCTGAGCTGGCGGTCGGCACAGAATTTGACGATCAGGCCGCGGAACAAGAGATCGTCGGGCGGCAGCAGCGGCACGGTCGGCACCGCGCGCAGGCGCGACCGCAGATCGCGCAGTTCGACCTCGAAGGCCGAGGGCGAAATGCGCGCTGTCATCAGGATCGAGGCTTCGTCTTCCCGCGCCAGATTCATCAAATGGAACATCGCGCGGTCGTCGAAATCCCCCGGTTTCAGGTCCTCGACCACCAGCGCACCGGTCGCCAGCGCCCCGGGCACCGCCGCCGGCGTCAAGGCATGCGCCGAAATCGAGCGGGCGCCGGCGACTTCGGCCCAGATCGCAGCGAGATGGCTCTTGCCCGAACCTTCGGGGCCCACCAGCAGCATGATGCGGTTCGGCCAGTCGGGCCAGCTTTCGATCAGCGCGAGGCCCGCCTCATTGGCCGGCCCTTCCAGAAAATTGTCGCGGGTCAGGCTTTCTGCGTGCGGCAGCGCAAAGGCAAGCTGACGGGGTTGAACGCGAACTGCCACGCAAGTCTCCGGGCCGGGAATCCTAGGGATCAGCTAATTGGCGTCGATCGTGCTCATGTGCCGCACCCATTCCACGAGATAGAGGGAGACGGAAACCAAAGTAAAGACCGTAACAAAGCCCATCAGGATCAGGTCATACGGCGCCGGCTTGAAATTGAAGCCCAGCGACGCCAGCACCAGCGCCGCGAACGCCACCTGCGCCACCGTATTGAGCTTCGACACCATCAGCGGTTTCATCGGGATGGGCTTGTCGAACAACCATGACACAATCACGGCGGTGACGATCATGATGTCGCGCGAGACCACGAGGATCACGATCCACAGCGGCACCGCGCCCCAGATACCCAGGGAAACATAGATCGACACCAGCAGCGCCTTGTCGGCCAGGGGATCGAGCAGGGCGCCGAGTTCGCTGGTCATGTTGAAGCGCTTGGCGAGGAACCCGTCGACGGCATCGCTGACGCCGGCAATGACAAAGATCGCGAACGCGATCTCCATCTGCCTGGAGGCAATCGCCCAGACGATGATGGGCACCAGGATGATGCGACCCAGCGTAATGATATTCGGAATATTCAACTCGGTCGCTTCCCGGCTACCGGCCCTATTTCGTAGCAGATACGGCCCTTTGCGGGGCGGGCCGGTTGTTATCTACATAGTATATCGACCCCGCGCTTGCGAGCCATTGCAGGATCGCGGAATTCCTCGTAACCAGCCGTCTTCTGACGGGAATTGAGCATGATCGACCGCAAAAACGGGCTCACTTACGCCGATTCGGGCGTCGATATCGATGCGGGCAATCGCCTCGTCGATCTCATCAAGCCGATGGTGCGCGCCACCGCCCGGGCCGGCGCCGACGCCGAAATCGGCGGCTTTGGCGGGTTGTTCGACCTCAAGGCGGCCGGCTTCAAGGATCCGGTGCTGGTGGCCGCGACCGATGGCGTCGGCACCAAGGTCAAGATCGCGATCGAGACCGGCCTGCATGGCGGGATCGGCATCGATCTGGTGGCGATGTCGGTCAACGACCTCGTGGTGCAGGGCGCCGAGCCGCTGTTCTTCCTCGACTATTTCGCCTGCGGCAAGCTCGACCCGGAGGCCGCGGCTGCGATCGTTGCCGGGGTTGCCGAAGGCTGCCGGGAATCCGGCTGCGCGCTGATCGGCGGCGAGACCGCGGAAATGCCCGGCCTCTACAAGGATGGCGACTACGATCTCGCAGGCTTTGCGGTGGGGGCGGCCGAGCGTGGCACGCTGCTGCCGAGCGCCGACATCGCCGTCGGCGATGCCGTGATCGGCCTTGCCTCGTCCGGCGTGCATTCCAACGGCTTCTCGCTGGTCCGGAAAATCGTCGAGAACTCCGGCCTGACATTTGACGCCCCGGCACCGTTCTCGCCGGTCATGACGCTCGGCGGCGCGCTGCTGGCACCGACCCGGCTCTATGTAAAATCCTGCCTGCGCGCGATCCGCGAAACCGGCGCCATCAAGGGCCTCGCCCATATCACCGGCGGCGGTTTCACCGACAACATTCCGCGCGTGCTGCCAAAGCATCTCGGCGTCGGCATCGATCTGGCGCGGCTGCCGGTCCTGCCGGTGTTCAAATGGCTGGCCGAGCAGGGCGGCATTGCCGAGCTCGAATTGTTGCGCACCTTCAACTGCGGCATCGGCATGATCGCGATCGTCAAGCCGGATGCGATCGACAAGGTCACCGAAATCTTCACCGAGGGTGGTGAGACCGTAGCCCTTCTGGGCGAAGTGATCGCGGCCGAAGGCGAGCATCGCGTGGTCTATAACGGTCATCTGGACCTGTCGCGGTGAGGCCATGAAGCGCCGCGTCGCCATTCTGATCTCCGGGCGCGGATCGAACATGGCCGCGCTGATCGACGCGGCCCAGGCGCCGGATTTTCCGGCCGAAATCGTCACCGTGATTTCCAACCGCATTGATGCCGGTGGCCTGGAAAAGGCCGCCGCCAGCGGCATCCCGACCACGGTCATCGAGAGCAGGCCGTTCGGCAAGGATCGCGCCGGCTTCGAGGCTGTCCTGCAGCGGGCGCTGGATGAAAACAACGTCGAGCTGATTTGCCTCGGCGGATTCATGCGGCTGTTCACCGCCGAATTCGTGCAGCGCTGGTATGGCAAAATGCTCAACATCCATCCCTCGCTGCTGCCGTCGTTTCCGGGCCTCGATCCGCATGGCCAGGCGCTGGCGACCGGCGTGAAGATTTCCGGCGCCACCGTGCATTTCGTGATCCCGGAAACCGACGCGGGCCCGATCGTGATGCAGGGCGCGGTGGCGGTCGCCGATGACGACACCGCCGAGACGCTGGCGGAGCGGATTCTCGGCATCGAGCATCGCATCTATCCGGAGGCGCTGCGGCTGCTCGCCAGCGGCAAGGTTCGCCTCGAGGGCGATATCTGCCGGGTTTCGGGATCGGCCGCGCCGGACGGCACGCTGATCTGGCCCTCGGTGTGATGCGGCGTCTGTGGCCCGCTGCAAGCCCGACTAACGCACAGGCTGCGTGGCAGGTGACGGCGCAGGTGGCGGCCAGCGCTGGTCAATCGGCGTCGGTGCCGGAGGTGGCGGCTCGGGCGCGCCGGCGCGTTGCGCCGGCACTGGCTTCGGCCGCGCTGCCGCTACGGCCGGTGCAGGTGCGGGGCCAGCGAAACAACTGATCGAGCCGATCGTGGTCGAACCATATTGCACATAGCCGCTGGTCTGCTGCGGGGAGTGCGGCGCATTGATCGGCAGATAGAGGATGCAGATCGTGCCGTCGACGGGGTCGCGCAATCGCTGGATCACCGTATCTTTCAACGGCCCTGCGAATTGCCGCTCGATCTGCATGGTCGGCATCTTGCTCCAGTCCACCGGCTGGGCATGGGCAAGCGATGGCGACAGCGCAAGGCTTGCCGCGCACGCGCGCCATGGAGACAGCGCGGGCCGCGGCCCGCGCGTTCGTCGACTGTGCTGCATCGTTGAACGATCGCCGCTCAGAATTCAGCCGCCATGCCGACACGGCCGATATGTTCGGTGCCGCCGCCGTTCGAATAGCTGCCAAACAGTACGGCTGGCGCCGGCGTGTTGAGGCGATAGGCCAGCCCGAGGCCTGCGCCGTAGGCGTTCCGATACGCGCCGCCGGTCGCCGATACAGTGAGCTTGCCTGCGGCGGAAGGCATCACGACGGGGGCGAGGGCGGCGCTGGCCGCGATGCCGCGGCGCGCTTCGGTGCGGTTGTTATCGACCTGGTTTTGCAAGCCGGTGACCTGGGATTGCAGCCCGTTGACCTGGCCTTGCAGCCCGTTGACCTGCGTTTGCAACCCGGTGGCCTGGCTCTGCAATCCCCCGGCCTGCGACTGGAAATTTGCCGTCGCGCTGTTGAGCTGGCTGACATTCGCAGCGTCTGTCGGGTTGACGCCGGCGGCGACATTGGTGACGCGCCGCTCACTGCCGGCGGAGCCGACGGAAACCGTATTGGCGGCGTTGGCGACCGAATTGGCGCCAACGGCGACGGAGTTGGTGGCAGCGGCGGAGGCATTGACGCCGACCGCAACCGCGCCAGTCGCCGTGGCATTGGCGCTGGTGCCAAATGCCGCGCTGTTGGCACCCGATGCGGCACTGCTGGAGCCGGCGGCCACGCTGTTGCTTCCGGACGCGGTGCTGTTGTAGCCAAACGACGCGCTTTGCTGACCGCTGGCAGTGGCGCCGCCGCCGACCGCCGTCGCGCTGGCGGCGCCGGCCGTCGCGCCGCCGCCGAACGCCGCGGCATTGTTGAAGTTCGCGGTTGCGTTGTTGCCAAAGGCCGAAGCGCCGATCGCGGTCGCGCTGGTACCGTTACCGACGGCAACGCTATTGCTGCCAAGATTTGTGTTTGCGCTGGTACCGATCGAGATGCCGCTCGTGCTGGCTGCGTTGGCGCCGATTGCGATGGCACCGGATCCAAGCGCGGATGAACCGGACCCGATCGCGACACCGCTGGAGCCACCGCCCACCGATGCGCCGACGCCGACCGCGATCGCGCCGGATCCGTTCGCGCTCGCGGCGGCTCCGCCCGAACCGCTGGCCGCGATCGCCCCCGCCCCGACGGCGCCTCCGTTGTTGATCTCCGCACCGCCGTAGCTGATGCCGTCTTCGACGGCGAGCGCGGTCGAGATCGGCAATGCCATGGCGCCGATCACTGCGAGGATCGCAGACATTGCAAGCTTGGTCATAACTACCTCCGGAATTTCCTGTCTGCCGCAGGGCATAATCGACTTAGGGCAAACCGTCGTATCTCCGGCGGCATTCGCTATGAACGGCATGGCACAGGCTGGGCAATTTCATCTGTTGTTGCGGATGCGTCACAACAAGGCGGCGGTGGCGGCGGGAAAACATGAACTGTGTGGCACTGGTTGTGACGTCACTGGCCCGCGACGATGCGCACGCCCGCTCGGTATCGATGTTCAGGCGATGTTTGTGTATTGAACTTTATCTTTTGGCCGCTGACTTAAGATGAGGCCAGTCGCGCGGGACGCAAGAACAGTATGAACAAAGTCATTTTCTCGACCGATGATTTTTCCGCCGAGCTTGATGACGACGAGCGGTTCAAACGGTGGAGAGAGCTTCATAGCGACCTCTATTGCACCTTCGATTATTTCAGGATGAACGGCGAGGCATTTTCGGCGCGCTATCAATTCTCCCAATTCAGAACCGTGAAGACCAGCCAATTCAGCGGCACGCTAAACGGATTCTCGCGAACGCCGCGGCACATTGCGAAGGACTCGTTTGAACTTTTTGGAATCTCGTTCCATCGTGGCCGCGAAGCGATACGATGCGAGCAAATAGGCCGCGAAGTCGCCTTGGCACCGGGCGAGGCAATATTCTTTACCGCGGCAGAAGCAGTCAGTTTTGAGAGCGAGGCCAATTTTAATTGCACGACCGTCGCGGTATCTCGCCAAAATCTCAGCGAACTGGTCGCCAATCCGGACGATCTCATTCTCGATCGATTGGACCCGAACGATCCGACACTCCGGCATCTCGCGCGGTATCTCGACATCATCCAGGAGTCGAACGACGGCAGCGGCAATCCATCGCTGGACGCGCACATCGAGACGACATTGCAGGATCTCGTTGCGCTCGCGCTCGGCGCGCGCCGCGACGTGACCGAAGTCGCCCGCACGCGCGGATTGCGCACCGCGCGGTTGCAGGAAGTTCTCCGCATGATCAGGAAGGGATTTGCCGATCCGGCCTTTTCATCCGACCAGGCAGCCCGTGCCGCCGGCGTATCGCGTCGTTATCTCAACGACCTGCTATTTGAGACGGACAACTCCTTCGCCGAGCGGGTGCTGGAGCTGCGCCTGCAAAAAGCGAGCGCGATGCTGGCCGATCACTGCAACGATCGTCTCAAGATCGACGAAGTCGCGTACGCCTGCGGCTTCAACGAGGTGTCATATTTCCACCGCTGTTTCCGCCGCCGCTTCGGCGCGTCGCCGGCGCAGTATCGCGGCAGCGGCGGCGGGGACGCATAGTCCCGTTCGCCCGCCCTGGACTAGGCCAGTTCCGGATAGTCCAAGCCCCTGTGGCAGCCGAACAACAATTGCCGGTATTCAGTCCTTGACCAGGGCGCCAAGCGACCCCAACCGATTGACGCTACCGGCCAATTGGGCGCAAATCGGCCCCCTGCGGGTCGGCTTTTGTGCATTTCGAGCGGGCGCTCTTTCGGGAATGGAATTCATGCGCTGCTCATCGCGGGTTTCGCGAACGCGTAAGGTTAGGGCCGGCCGCGGATTGGCGCGGTTGGTTGCCGTGGTCTTTGTGCTCGCGATTGGCGTGGTGTCGTCCGCGCAGGCGCAATCCCCGTCGCCGACGCCCACACCAACCCCCACGGCTTCGCCGACACCGACCCCCACACCGTCCCCGACGCCGGGGATGATCAATTCGACGGTTTCGTCGACATCGACCATCACCAATCTCGGCAGCAATTTCCTCGAGCGGTTCGGCACCACCAGCGGATTCAGCCGCATGATGCGCACCAATCCGGGTGGCGGCGGCGCCTCCGAGGCCACGGAAACGCCGCGCTACCGGACCTGGTTCGAGGGCTACGGCCTTTCGGCGACCAACGGGCCGCTCGGTCTCTTTGCCGGCGACAATCGCAAGACCTGGGGCGGCATCGCCGGCGTCGGCGCCCGCGTCGCAACCGGTGTCAATGTCGGTTTCTCGGTCGACCAGAGCCGCACCGACATCGACGTGCCGCTGGCGCTGCAGTCGGCGCGGATCGACCTGACGCAATTCGGCTTTAACGCCTCGGTCGATGCCGGGCCTTGGACCTGGGCCAGCGCGATCGTGCACGGGGTCGGCAACATCAATTCGCGCCGCGATACCGGTTTGGGTTTCGCGACCGCCGGCTACAACGCCAAGCTTGACGGCGTGCTGAGCGAGATCAGCTATTACTGGTCCAGGGACCAGTTCCGGATCGTGCCCAAGGGGGCGGTCGAATATGTCCGTGCCCGGACCGGCTCGATGCAGGAGTTCGGCGGTCTCGATCCGGTGTCGGCGACGGGCGCCACCGTGCAGCGCTTCCGCGTGCTCGCCGGGGCCGAGGTCGGGCATTACTGGATCTTCGACAAGAAGATTTTCGATCTCTCAGCCTATGGCAAATTCGTCAACAACGTCATGCAGAATTTCTCCGACACGACGATCAGCCTCGGCAGCGAGAGCGTCACGTTCCAGGGTATCGGCGAAAGCCAGTATGGCGCGGATGCCGGCGCCTCGGCGTCACTCAGCCTGACCAACACCGCGCGGCTCTACATCAATTACGACGCCAAATTCCGCGCCGCGATGCAGTCGCACCAAGGCACGTTCGGCGTCGAATTGAAGTGGTAGTGGCTGCATCCTTCGAGACGCATCGCTTCGCGATGCTCCCCAGGATGAGGGTTAGAGCGTCGGGCTAATGTTCAAGCGTCCGATGAAATCTTAGACCCTCATGGTGAGGAGCACGGCAACGCCGTGCGTCTCGAACCACGAGGCCACCGACATCACAGATTGGTTTAAACGCGCTACTCCCGGTCAACCCTGACCACGCGGCCTTTTTCGATCGCCAGCGCCAGCCGGCCGTGCTTCAGCGACAGCGCCGCTTCGCCGAACAATTCGCGGCGCCAGCCATGCAGTGCGGCGACATCGGCGGCATCGTCGGCGGCGATCTGTTCGAGGTCGTCGACGGTCGCGATCACCTTGCTGGCCACCGCGTGGCGTTCCGACGTCATCCGCAGCAGCACTTTCAGCAGCTCGACGATGGCAGCGCCATTGGAATTGCCGCGCGGCTTTTCGATCTTCGGCAGGCTCGCGGGATCGCGGGCGATGCCGCGCTGCACGGCGGCGACGATATCGCTGCCCCATTTCGAGCGATCAAAGCCTTTCGGCAGCGAGCGCAGATTGGCGAGCCGCTCCAGCGAGGTCGGCGCGTGGGTGGCGATATCGCCGACCGCGTCGTCCTTCAATACGCGTGAGCGCGGCACGTCGCGGCTTTGCGCCTCCTGTTCGCGCCAGGCCGCGACTTCCATCAGCACGGCCAATTCCTTGGGCTTGCGCACGCGAGTCTTGAGCCGCTCCCAGGCGCGCTCAGGGTGGAAATCATAGGTTTTCGGCGAGGTCAGGACTTCCATCTCCTCGCTGACCCATTCGCTGCGGCCGCGCTTCTTCAGATCGGCGTCCAGTGCCGCGAAGACATCGCGCAAATGGGTGACGTCGGAGACCGCATAATGCATCTGGTCGTCGGTTAGCGGCCGGCGCGACCAATCCGTAAACCGGTGGGTCTTGTCCGGCCGGTGGCCGGTAATGCGCTCGACCAGCGCGTCATAGGCGATGCTGTCGCCATAGCCGAGCACCATGGCGGCCACTTGCGTATCGAAGATCGGGTGCGGAATGGTGCCGGACTGGTGCCAGACGATCTCGATGTCCTGGCGGGCGGCGTGGAACACCTTCAGGACCGCCTCATTGCCCATCAGGTCGAAGAACGGCTTGAGGTCGATGCCCTCGGCCAGCGTGTCGACCACGACGGCTTCGTCCGCGCTCGCCATTTGCACGACGCAGAGCAGGGGGTAGTAAGTCGTCTCGCGGAGGAACTCCGTGTCGACGGTGATGACCGGGTGCTTGGAGAGGCGATCGCAGGCAGCCGCGAGGTCGGAAGTGGTGGTAATCAGATCCATGAACAGTCCATGACGCTTCCGACAGGCGTTCTGCCGAAAGCGTTGGTATGTCAAGGGTCTTGGGGCAAATTTTGGCCCCGGATTGAAGGCAAAGCACCGCTTTCTGCGTGCTGCTTTGCGGCAGAACGCGCTTGGGGCGCGCCTGCGAACGGTGATTCCGGCAAAGAAACCGGGGCCGGCCGGAACCGGATTATTCGTAGCGGACGTGCTTGGACGGCCGGCGCCCCGAGGGCAGCGCGAGCACGACGAGGCAGAGCGCCACCATCATCAGCCCGATGAATTCGAAGGCAAAGGCGTCCAGCGTAAAGGCGTCCACGGCAATCACTCCCCCAATAGATCGTTAGATTTGTCGGGAGTGGATTGAGGGGTTGTTAATCGAGATGGTTAAGCGCGGCGTGCGTCCGGCAATGGTGGATGGGTGCTTAAGAAGTGGGGTTAACGGGGCGGGCAGCAAGCCGTTAAACCACCAGGTCGTGCGGCGCATGAAGAGCGACGGCCGCCGGCTCCGGAATGATACTGAGATCGCCGGCAGCGGGTTGGCCCGGCAGAGACAGTCCAATCGCTTGTACCCCCTCGGCATCTTCGCCAAGGCTGAGTGGCGCTGAGGCAAAATCCACATCGGCGGGGCCGATGACCCCTGATCCGTCAAGGCCGGACATCCCGTCATTGAATTGGAATGAGTCAGGTATTTCCTGGCTCCTGGCGGCCCACGCCTTGAAATCGTATCCGTCGGTGGTGCCGTGAATAGTGATTTTCACCACCTGGTCGGTACCGTCGACGGTGGTGACCGTAAAACAGTCGGTGAGGGTGTCGCAGCTATTGAGCGCCTGCACCGTGCAGTTGGTATTGTCGAGCTTATAGGTCCATACGCCAGCCGCCGTCATCGTATAGCTGCCGTAACCGCCCGCGCTCGGTGAGCAGACCGGCGTGAAGGTATTGGGCGTATTGTCGACGTCGGTGTCGGTAAGCGTGCCGCACGCGATCGGCTTGCCGTACTCATCGCAACCAGCCTCGATCACCGATCCGGTTGTGGTGCCGGAAATGACGGCCGCGTCGTTGGTGCCGTGGATGGTAACTTTGATCACTTGGGCGGTGCCGTCGACAGTGGTGACCGTAAAGCAGTCGGTGAGGGTGTCGCATTTATTGAGCGCCTGCACCGCGCCGTCGGAGTTGTCGAGCGTGTAGGTCCACTCGCCGGCCGCCGTCATTGTAAAGCTGCCGTAGCCGCCCGTGCTCGCGGCCGGCGAACTGACCGGCGTGAAGGTGTTGGGCGTATTGTCGACGTCGGTATCCGTGAGCTTGCCGCATGCGATCGGCTTGCCGTACTCATGACAACCAGCCTCGATCACCGATCCGGTCGTGTCGCCGGAAATGACGGCTGCGTCGTTGGTGCCGTGGACGGTGACTGTCACCACCTGCGCGGTGCCGTCGAGGGTGGTCACGGTGAAGCTATCGGTCAGCATGTCGCCGAAATTGAGCGCCTGGACCGCGCCGCTGCAATCGTCGAGTGTGTAGGTCCACACGCCAGCCGTCGTCATCGTGTAGCTGCCGTGGCCGCCCGCGCTCGCGGTCGGTGAGCAGACCGGCGTGAAGGTGTTGGGCGTATTGTCGACGTCGGTGTCGGTAAGCGTGCCGGTCGCGGTCAGCGTGCCATACTTGGCGTAGTCCGCCTCGATCACCGCGCCGGTCATCGCGCCGGAAATGACGGCCGCGTCGTTGGCGCCGTGGATGGTGACCGTGATCATTTGGGCGGTGCCATCGACGGTGGTCACAGTGAAGGTGTCGGTCAGCGCGCCGCCGACATTGAGCGCCTGTACCGCACTGTTGGTCTCATCGGGCGCGTAGGTCCACACGCCGGCCGCCGTCATGGTGAAGGTGCCATGGCCGCCCGTGCTCGCGGTCGGCGAACTGACCGGTGTAAAGGTATTGGGCGTATTGTCGACGTCGGTATCCGCGAGCATGCCGCTCGTCGGCGTGCCCTGCGTGGTGTTGGCGAGGCCACTGGCCTCGACCGCTGAGCCGGCCGCGGCGCCGGAAATGATGGCGGCGTCGTTGGTGCCGTTGATCGCGATCGTGAAGGCCTGATCGGCTGCGAGCGAACCGTCCGACACTGTGACGGTAAAGCTCGTGGTCGTGGGCTCCGTCAGCGCATTGATCGCGCCACTGTCCGGAACGAAAGTGTACGCGCCGGTCGCGCTGTTGACGTAAAGCGTGCCGTAGGGACCAGCCCTCGATACATCGTATGTCGCCCCACCCAGTTCCGTGCTGCCGATGGTCCCTCCGCTGATGCCGAAAGTCAGGGTGGCGTTGCCGTCGGCACTGCTGGCAACAAAAGTGCCGCTCGTCGCGGTGAACTGGTCAAACACCGCGGTGTCGATCTCGGTCGGCCCCGCGACCGCATGCAGCGTCGGTGGCAGAGGCGGCGGACGTCCGACAATGATCTCGATGATCGGAATGACGAGCGATGGGATCGGCGCCAGCGAATTCTGTCCCGGGAGGCCGTCGGTCTCGCTAAAATTGATTGGTTGCACCGGCAGCGGATCGATCAGGGGAGGCGTGCTGGACCCGGATGAATCCTGGCCTTTCGCAAGGATCGCGAGCGCATCCTGCTGGGCTGCCTCCAACTCCGCCATTCGCGCAGAAGAATTTGTGACGTGGCGTACGTTGACCGAGGATCCTTCGGTGCGCAGGACGATTGTTTCTCCGGGATCCTCAACGAAGTAGTGTCGCGGGATAGGCTCCTTGGTTATGAGCTCGAAGGTTCCGTGCTCCATATCCCTGTATTTGATGCTGCCGTCATCCAGGAAGAGGACATTCGGGTCCGCGGCTTCGGCTTCCTTCACCATTGCGAAGGTCAGTGCCACGAGCCACTGCATGCCGAACCCACGGACGTGGACGCGGCCCCGAAGGCTCGCAAAAGGCCTGTTCGTCCCGGCGCAATCGCTCGTTGCCGCCCGGCTGAGGGCGCCGCAACCGGCCGCCGCCTGAAGATTGCCGATGACGTGGGGAAGCAGCGTTGCGGCGTTACGTTCGTCCCCGGTTTCGGCGTGGGCCCCAGCGAACATGAGTTCCGTCCCGGCTGCCGCTACTTGTTGTGAAATGAGGTCAAACTATGGGGCGCCGGCAGTCAAAAGACTGCCGTCGAAATCTCCGGCCTAAAATAGCGCAAAGTGTGCGCGAAGCTTGCGGCGCAAAGGGAGTACTCCTTTTGGGTGAGTAGGCGCGGTGCGGTCCGGTCCGGCATAATGTCTGATTGAATCTATTGTTGCCTTGGCTGGCGATTCAAAGAACCGTGGCCACACGAACGGGATCTTCTCGGGAAGGGGGGGGCATGTGCAAACCTCCGATTGCAGTATTGCTGACAAGCTTCGCGGCGCTAGCCGGATTTTTCCCTGGTCCGGCTCAAGCGCAACGCGGTGCTGCGATGCCCGCAGTTCAGGAACTCGCAGCCAAACCGATTGGAAAAGTGGTCGTCGCGACGGGGGCGGTCACCATTGAACGTGCGGCTGCGACGGTCGTTCAGGCCAGTGTCGACGGTCAAGCCGGTCAGGCGAAGATCGGCGATCTCGTCTACGAGGGCGACGTGGTCGCGACCGGCGCCGATGGCCGGGTCGGCATCAGCTTCACCGATGGCACCGCGTTCAATCTGTCGAGCAATGCTCGCATGGCCCTGAGCGAGTTCGTGTACGACCCAAACGGGAAGTCCAACACGACCTTGTTCAATCTAACGAAGGGAACCTTCACTTTTGTTGCGGGCAAAGTCGCGACGAGTGGCGCTATGAAAATCGATACCCCCGTCGCGACATTGGGAATTCGAGGCACCACCCCACACGTCGAAATTTCGGACGATGGGACGTTCAAGTTTTCCACCCTCATTGAAGAGGGCAAGAGCAAGGTCACGCGAAAGCCCGGGGCACCGGCGGCACAGCCATCCGAACAAGCGCCTCCCGGGCCAAATCTGAGAATCTGTCGGGGGTGCTAGGGCTGTCGACCGCACGTCCCGTTATTCCAGTGCCGGGAAGCCTGATATGGAATCCAGCGCAAGCGGGCGCATTGCCCTTGGAATGGCGCCGATCCTCACTTTGCTGCTGCTGTTCGGATCACCGGCGGCGGCGCAGGGCCCGAAGAAGGATGGCTATCTCGGGAATATCGAGTTGTGCAACGGCTCGGATCGCCGGTCGCTCGAACTTCGGATCAATGCCTGCACGATGCTCATCGGTTCGGGCCAAGTCACGTCGGCTGCCCTGGCTGTCGCCCACAACAATCGCGGCAACGCCTATGCCGCAGGGGGCGACCACGACCGCGCCATCCAGGATTTTGATGAAGCGATCAAGCTCAATCCAGCCGATGCCAAGCCGTTCAACAATCGCGGTGTCGCTTACCTGAGAAAGGGTCAATACGACCTCGCGATCCGATCGCTCGATGAGGCGATTAAGCTCAATCCCGACTACGGCAGAGCCTTCGCCAACCGTGCGGGGATCTACCTGAAGAAGAACGCCTACGATCGCGCGGCGCGGGATTATGACGAAGCAATTCGTCTTGAGCCAAATCGGGAAGCCGTTTGGAGCGGGCGCTGTTGGACACGTGCTGTTCTCGGGGCGTTGGAAGCGGCGCTGGCGGACTGCAACAGGGCGCTTCAGTCGGGATCCGACAACGCCGAGACGTATGACTCGCGTGGGTTGATCCACCTGAAGATGGGGCAACCCGACGCGGCTATCGATGATTATGATTCTGCGCTGCGATCCAACCCGAAGCTGGCCAGCGCGCTCTATGGGCGCGGGCTTGCCAAGCTTAGGAAGGGCGACAAGGCTGGCAGCGAAGCCGATATCTCTGCGGCAGAGACAATCCAGGCCAGGATCGGCGATGACTTCGCGCGCTATGGCGTGCAGTAGAGACGATGCGATGTGGAACTCTGGATCCAGTTTGACCTGGCCGAGGATGCATCTCGCCGCATCGATCACGAACCGCCGCCGCGCGAGACCCATAGACCAAAAATCAAGATTATCTGCAGGTCATCTGAATGCCGGCTTAAGGCCTGGAAAGCCGATCCAGGCGATATTGGCCGGCATGAAACGAAGGGATTTCTTGGTCCTTGTCGGTACAGCAATGGCGTGGCCGGTCGCCGCACTCGCTCAGGATCCGACGAGAGTTTATCGCATTTTCTGGATTTCCACCCAGTCCCAACCCGACCCATTCCTCGACGGGTTCCGGGAGGGATTGCGCGCGCGGGGTTATGTCGAGGGCAAGAACATTGCCCTGGAATTGCACTATGCTCCCGGCAATCCGGAGGCGCTACGCCAGGTCGTATCCGACCTCAGGCGCGGCAACATCGACCTTGCGGTGTCGAGCGGTCCTGCGACCCGCGCGATGACGGCGGTAACGGATGTTCCGGTCCTGTTTGCTCTGAGCGGCGACCCGGTGGCGTTGGGCCTCGTCAAAAGCCTCGGCGAACCGGGCGGCAATTTCACCGGCTCGACCTTCCTTTCGCTTGAGCTGGCGGGGAAGCGGGTTGAACTGCTGAAGGAAATCTTTCCGTCCCTGCGCACCCTGGCGGTACTTTCCAACACCCTTCATCCGGGAGAACAGTCGGAGTGGCGCGCGACCCAGGACGCCGCCAGGCAACTCGGCATAGCGCTGCTCTATGTTCCCTTTGCAGGCGCAAACGAACTGGACAACGCGCTGGCACTGGTGGGAGACGCGCGCCCCGATGGATTGCTCGTCTTCCCTGATGCCCTCACGATGGTGCATCGGGCCAAGATTGCCCAACTCACCATCAAGCATCGACTGCCTTCGATGTTCGGATGGAGCGAGTATTGCGACGCAGGTGGACTTATCAGTTATGGCGCGAACCAGCGCGCGACCTATTTCGGACTTGCGACCTACGCCGACCGGATTCTGCGAGGCGAAAGCCCTGCCACGCTTCCCGTTGTGCAGCCCACGAAATTCGAACTGGTCGTAAATCTCAGGACGGCTGAGCTGCTCGGCATCGACCTGGACAAATCCTCCATCCTGTTTCGCGCCAACAAGGTGATCGAATGAGGCACGCACGTCGCATTTTGGCCTGGAGTTCGAATTGTCGGGGGCCGCCCGCATGACCCGGCCGCGCCGCTCCCTGTTCGTCAAATATTTCGTCACGCTGTTTGTCGCGGTGGTGGTGCCACTCACACTTGGCTCCGCGATCGAAGCCTGGTTCGCCTTTCGCGACCATCGCCTTCATCTCAATGAAGTGCTTCAGATCGAGGCCCGCGCCGCGGCCGACCGGATCCAGACGTTTACCGATGGAATACGCGATCAGCTCGGCTGGCTCGTGCAGTTTCCCTGGACCCAGGGCGAGGACGACCGGCGCAGGGTCGATGGCCTGCGCCTGCTGCAGCAGGTGCCGGCGATTGCTTCGGTCTCGCTGGTTGACCCCACCGGTACCGAACGCATGTTCGTGTCCAGGATTAATCTGAACCGGACCGGTCGAGGTGCGGATTTGTCTGATGACCCTGCGGTGGTGGGGGCGCGCGCGAACCGGGTCTGGTACGGTCCCGTGCGATATCAGCGCGATTCAGAGCCTTACATGCGGATCGCCGTCGCGGGAAACCGTGCGGCCGCCGGAATCGTCATTGCCGACATCAACCTGAAACTGATCTGGGACGTCATCGCTGCGATCAAGATCGGCGCCACCGGCCACGCCCTTGTCGTCGATGATTCCGGACGCCTGATTGCCCACCCGGACATCAGCCTCGTGCTGCGCAGTGGCGCCGGGTCAGGCGACTTCAACCGGCTCAAATCGGTTGTAAGCGCCGCGAACGGATCGGCGGTCGTCGCCACAGGTGAAGATGGCAGAGACGTCGTCGCGCTCTCGGTGCCGGCCGCGAATGTGGGTTGGACCGTGATTGCCGAGCAACCGATCGTGGAGGCGTTTCAGTCCATGCGCGCGACGCTGTGGCGTTCCCTGACGCTCATCGCCATCGGAACCGTTTTCGCATTTGTGCTCGCCTATTGGCGTGCATCACGCATGTGGGTGCCGATACGCAAACTCGAGGATGGCGCTGAACGGATCGGGATGGGACAACTCGACCATCGCATCGCGATCGAAAGCCGGGACGAACTGGAGCAATTGGCAATCCGCTTCAACCAGATGGCGGAAGAGCTGGCGGCATCACAGCAGAAATCCGAGCGCATCAATCGCCTGAAGCAATTCCTTGCCCCGCAGGTCGCCGAACTGGTGGAGCATTCCGATCCTCGGTTGCTGGACGGACAGCGTCGGGACGTGGTCGCGATTTTCGGCGATCTGCGCGGCTTCACCGCGTTTTCCAACCGTGCCGAGCCCGAGGCCATTCTAGCCGTGCTGAGGCAATATTATGAAGCCATCGGCGCCGTCACGGCCCGCCATGCCGCCAGCCTGATCCGCTTCGCCGGTGACGGCGTGATGGTCCTCGTCAACGCGCCGGTCACGTGCGAGGACCCGGCGCACCTCGGCATTCGGCTGGCAATCGACATGCAGGCTGCGGTGCAATCCCTGGCCAACAACTGGTCCGCCGGTGGTTGCGCCGTGGGCTTTGGCGTGGGTATCGCGATGGGACCCGCGACAGTCGGTACCCTCGGCTATCACGGGCGCCTCGACTACACGGCCATCGGAAACGTCGTCAATCTGGCATCACGGCTTTGCAGTTTGGCCGATGACGCGCAGATACTGGTCGATCCTGATGTCACCGAACAGGTCAAGGATCGCATCGCGCTCGCATCGATCGGAGAGCGGCGCATCAAGGGTTTCGACCAGCCTGTTGAGGTGTTTGCCGTTGTTCGCGGCGATCCGTCCGTCCGGGATCCCGCTCGTCAGCACCAGCCGGCTTGCGTCCAACCCGTCGGAACACGATTTGGCAGAAGCGTATCGGAGCTTTTGCCGCGAGATTTTCACGTCCCGCAAAACGTCTGCAGCACGCGCTGTTCCGGCTCTGGTGGATCGGCATATCCAGCGAACGCCGGCTGGTCTTCGAACGGTTTTGCCAACACCGTCAGCAATTCCTCGAACGGCGCGTAATCGTCGTTGTTGACAGCAGCCTGGATCACGGCTTCGACGCGATGGTTGCGCGGGATGAAGGCCGGATTTACCGCGCGCATCGCGGCGTGTCGTTCGGTTGCCGATTGCGGTTCGTCGGAAATACGCTGGCGCCAGCGCACCGCCCATTCGTCGAACGCCGCTGGATCGGCGAACAACTGCCGGACGCTGTCATTGCCTGCGTCCAGCGCAGCATCGGCGAGGCGGCGGAAGGCGAGGGTGAAGTCGGCCTGGTTCTTGGCCATGGCGTCGAGCAGGTCCTGCACCAGCGCCTCGTCGCCGTCGCGGGCCGTGAACAGGCCGATTTTGGCGCGCAGCCCGGCCTGATAGGCGGTCGTGAATTTTTCCGCGAATTCGCCGAGGATGAATTGCGCCTGTTCGATCGCCTTGTCCTTGTCGTCGGAAAACAGCGGCAGCAGGCATTCGGCCAGGCGCGTCAAATTCCACAGCGCGATCTGCGGCTGGTTGGCGTAGGCGTAGCGGCCTTGTTCGTCGATCGAGGAGAACACCTGCGCGGGATCGTAATGATCCATGAACGCGCATGGGCCATAGTCGATGGTCTCGCCCGAGATCGAGGAATTGTCGGTGTTCATGACGCCGTGGATGAAACCGACCAAAAGCCAGCGCGCGACCAGATCGGCCTGCCGCGCGACGACGCCCTCGAGCAGCGCGTGATAGGGGCGTTCGGCTTTCGTGGCTTCCGGATAGTGGCGCGCGATGGCGTGGTCGGCGAGCTGGCGCACGCCGTCGGTGTCGCCGCGTGCGGCGAAGAACTGGAAGGTGCCGACGCGGATATGGCTCGACGCGACGCGCGTGAGTACCGCGCCAGGCAACATGGTCTCGCGCTGCACGCGCTCGCCGGTGATGACGGCTGCAAGCGAGCGCGTCGTGGGAATGCTCAAAGCGAACATCGCCTCGCTGACGATGTATTCCCGCAGCACCGGACCCAACGCGGCGCGTCCGTCGCCCCGGCGCGAAAACGGCGTCGGGCCAGAGCCCTTGAGCTGGATGTCGCGGCGGACGCCGTCGGCGTCGATGACTTCGCCGAGCAGAATGGCGCGGCCGTCGCCGAGTTGAGGCACGAAATGCCCGAACTGGTGGCCGGCATAGGCCATCGCGATCGGATCGGCGCCGTCGGGGACGCGTTTGCCGGCCAGGATCTCGGCGCCCTCGGGGCTCCCGAGTACCTCCGGATCGAGGCCAAGATGGACGGCCAGCGCCCGGTTCAGCTTGATCAGCCGGGGGGCCGCCACGGGGGTGGGGGCCACGCGGGCGAAAAAGTTCGACGGCAGGGCCGCATAGGTGTTCTGGAACGGGAAATGGACGGTCATGACCACAAAGATAGGCGCGCCCGGCCAATAGGCAAAGGGGCCGCGGCCGGCGGACCCAAAACGCGGCTTTTTGGGCCAAAACGGGGGGCGGGCGCCGGTTGCCGCACTCGGCCTCGTCGGGTAAACCCTCCCGCAGTTCGAGAAGGCTTTCGCCCTCGATTCGACCTCCAATATCAGTTTTTGGGATTTTCATGCATCGCTACCGGTCACATACATGCGGCGCGCTCCGCGACAGCCACATCGGCGAAACGGTTCGCCTCTCGGGCTGGTGCCACGTCATCCGCGACCATGGCGGCGTGCTGTTCATCGACCTGCGCGACCATTACGGCATCACGCAATGCGTGGCCGACAAGGATTCGCCGGCGTTCGCAGAAGTGGAAAAGTTCCGCTCGGAGTGGGTGGTGCGGATCGATGGCAAGGTGCGCCATCGTCCCGAAGGCACCGTCAATGCCGACCTGCCGACCGGCAAGATCGAGATCTATGTCAGCGCAGTCGAGGTGCTGGGTCCGGCCGGCGAGCTGCCGCTGCCGGTCGCGGGCGAGCAGGAATATCCTGAAGACATAAGGCTTAAGTACCGTTTCCTCGACCTGCGTCGCGAGAAACTGCATCAGAACATCATGACCCGCGGCGCGATCGTGGATTCCATGCGCAAGCGGATGAAGGAGCAGGGCTTCTTCGAATTCCAGACCCCGATCCTGACGGCGTCCTCGCCGGAAGGGGCGCGGGACTTCCTGGTGCCGTCGCGAATTCATCCGGGCAAGTTCTACGCGCTGCCGCAGGCGCCGCAGCAGTACAAGCAGCTCCTGATGATGTCGGGCTTCGACCGCTACTTCCAGATCGCACCATGTTTCCGCGACGAGGACCCGCGCGCCGACCGGCTGCCGGGCGAGTTCTATCAGCTCGACCTCGAAATGAGCTTCGTCGAGCAGGAAGATGTTTTCGCAGCGGTCGAGCCCGTCATCACCGGCGTGTTCGAGGAATTTGCCAAGGGCAAGCCGGTGACCAAGAACTGGCGCCGGATTCCGTTCGCCGAGTCCTTGAAGAAATACGGCAGCGACAAACCCGATTTGCGTAACCCGATCGAGATGCAGGACGTCTCCGAGCACTTCCGCGGCTCCGGCTTCAAGGTGTTCGCGCGGATGCTTGAAGACCCCAAGAACCAGGTCTGGGGCATTCCCGGCACCGGCGGCGGCAGTCGCGCGTTCTGCGACCGGATGAACTCCTGGGCGCAGGGCGAAGGCCAGCCCGGCCTCGGCTACATCATGTGGCGCGAAGGCGGCGAGGGCGCAGGCCCCTTGGCCAACAACATTGGCCCGGAACGAACCGCGGCGATCCGCACCCAGCTCGGCCTCAAGGAAGGCGACGCGGCGTTCTTCGTTGCCGGCGACCCCGACAAGTTCTGGAAGTTTTCAGGGCTTGCACGCACGCGGCTCGGCGAGGAGTTGAACCTGATCGACAAGGATCGGTTCGAGCTCGCCTGGATCGTCGACTTCCCGATGTATGAGTATGACGAGACTGAGAAAAAGGTCGACTTCTCGCACAACCCGTTCTCGATGCCGCAAGGCGGCCTCGATGCGCTCAACGGGCAGGACCCGCTGACCATCAAGGCGTTCCAGTACGACATCACCTGCAACGGCTACGAGATCGCTTCAGGCGGCATCCGCAACCACCGCCCCGAGGCGATGGTGAAGGCGTTCGAGATCGCAGGCTATGGCGAGAAGGACGTTGTCGAGCGGTTCGGCGGCATGTACCGCGCGTTCCAGTACGGTGCCCCGCCGCATGGCGGCATGGCCGCCGGCGTCGACCGCATCGTGATGCTGCTCTGCGGCACCACGAATCTGCGCGAGATATCGCTGTTCCCGATGAACCAGCGCGCCGAAGACCTGCTGATGGGCGCGCCTTCGGACGTCGCGCCGAAGCAGCTGCGCGACCTGCACATCCGGCTCAATCTGCCGGACAAGACTAGCTAAAGCGTTCTCAAGCGAAGTGGACCCCGGTTCGCGTCAAGAAAACGCGTCAAATAACGAATCTCACAGCCCGGTTGAAGCCTCGATCCGGAATTGCGCCAGCGCAACCATCGGGTCGGTCTTCAACGACTGCATGAGCTGCAGCGCCGGCACCTTGCCAAGCGGGGTGAGCTTGACGTTGAGCGTTTGTCCGGGGGTCTCGACAAAGCGGGCTAACGCCTCGACGGCCGCGACGGCATCGGGATTGGCCCCCGCAGCCTGTTCGCTGCCGGCCCGGATGCCCTCGACGATGGCGCGCCGGGCGGCGTCGCGGCTGATGTTCTGCGTCCATGCATAATGCGCGACGGCCAGATCGACGGCGCCGAGATCGCGCAGCGTTAGCTCCAGCGCCCCGGTTTCGATCTGAGCCGCCATGTTGGCGGCCTGCACCGGATTGAGCGAGAACACGCCGCGCGGCACGTTGGCGAACGCGACGCGGGCGGAGGCCTTCAATAGACTGCCGAGTTCGAGCGCCACCGGCTCGATGACGAATGCGCGCGACGCTTCCGTCCACGTCGCGCCGAGATCAGAGTTGATCGCCAACTTATCCATGCCGGCAACGATTAGCGGCTGCAACGCGCCGAAGCTGCCGTCGATCGGGCTGGTCATCTTGGCGGTCAGGCGTGCCTTGCTCGGAATCGGACCGATAAACTGCCCCCAGCCCAGGCTGATCGCGTCGATGTTGACGACCTTGTTGGTGTTCTTGTAGCTCGCGACGAGCCTCTCAATCTCGACACCCCCGATCAGCGGGATCATCTCAAGCGCCTTGTCGGGCGGTGGCGGCGAACCGGCGAACTGAGCCGACAGGCGCAGGAGGTTGGCGATGTCGAGGGATTTGAGCGCAAAGCGGCCAAGTTTGACCGGCCCGTTGGGAGCGCGGCCGTCGAGCCCCTCGATCGCAAATTCGCTGACCTTGCCGCTATCGAGATTGAACCGCATCGCCGAAAGCTTCAGCGGGCCATCCGGCGTCTGGACCGAGAGGCCGCGCATCTCGGCATTCCCGATCCGTATGCCCTCGTATACCTTGGCCACCTTCTCAAGCATCGCGCGTGCCTGCGCCGGTGTCGGAGGGGCGCCGCCGGGCGGCGGCATCAGCGCCAGCAGGTCCGGCAATTGCATGCGCGACGGCCGCAAGCCGATGTCATCGATCGTCATGCCGTCGATCCGCATATTCAGGGCTTGTCCGGGCGCGTTCGCGGTGGAGGTGACGACATAGGGACCAGCCGTGATCTGGCGGTAGACGCGGTAATACTGGTCGTCGCCGGCCTTCTGCGGATCGAAGATCGCGGCCACGGCATGGGTGTCGATGTCGTAGCCTGCGACATCAGCGAGATTGCCGGTGAGCTTGTCCGGCTTGCCCCCCGCGGGTTGGATGGTGACCGTGAAAACCACCCCGCCAATTTTCGTGCTGGCGATCTTGCCGTCCTTGATGCCCTGGATCGCAAGACCCGTATAAGCGACCTCGCCACTGCCCGGTGTCGCGGCGCCCTGATTCATGGTCGCGGCAAGGCTGGGGGCAGTGATCGATGACGCCGTGACGGCTGCGAATTGCTCAAGCGCGGTACGGTAGACGTCGGCAAAGGACGATGACGCTGGCGGCCGCTGCAGGCCGGCGGGGCCGGAAAAGTCCTTCACAGTGATCTTGGGCACCTTGTAGGCGAGGTTGAAAGCTGGCTGTGGGCCCATCGCCGCGCCGATCTCGACATCGCTGATTTCGATGGTCTCGGCGGAGAATCGCGCCGCATCCGGCTGGCCGACGCCCAAAGCCGTGAGGCTGCCGATCTTGATGTTGAACGGCGGTTGCGCCGCCGATTGAGCGGTGAGGTCGGCGATCGTGACGGTACGGCTCAAAAGATCGAACGAGACCTTGCCGTGGCTCGCTTTGCCGCCGGTGGCACGAATCTGCTCCAGCGCGGCATCGATCTCTCCGGCTATTCGCTGCTGCGTATAGAACTGGAAACCGAAGAAACCGCCGACAGCGATCACGATAGCGGCAACCATGCCGCTCAGAATCTTTATCATTCGGTCAGCTCCGGTTGCCGATTGAGCCGAGGGCAATTTGCCATTGTCGGTCGGGTGACCGGGCCAGGGAAGGGGCCATGCTAACGGGTTCGATGGTTTGCGTCGATTGGCCGGCCCCTCGGGCCTGTTGATGGGGGTGTCATCAGCTGTTGCATCCAAGCGGTTGCGCGTGCTTCACATCCGGCCCAATCTGCCGGAAAACTGACCTCGTCGGGACGTAGCCAAGAAACTTTCGGGAAACTTTCGGGACCGGGAACGCGGGAGAGTACATGTCGTCTTATTCTGAAGATCTTCATTCTGCGGCACTGGCGTACCATCGGCTGCCGCGCCCGGGTAAGCTCGAAATCCAGGCCACCAAGCCGCTCGCCAACCAGCGCGACCTGGCGCTGGCCTATTCGCCGGGCGTTGCGGCCGCCTGCACCGAGATCGCCAAGAATCCGGCGGAAGCCGCTTCCCTGACCGCCCGCGCCAATCTGGTCGCCGTGGTCTCCAACGGGACGGCCGTGCTCGGCCTCGGCAATATCGGCCCGCTGGCGTCAAAGCCGGTCATGGAAGGCAAGGCGGTCCTGTTCAAGAAATTCGCCGGGATCGACGTGTTCGACATCGAGATCGCCGCCGACACCATCGAGCGCGTGGTCGAGACGGTGGCGGCGCTGGAGCCGACCTTCGGCGGCATCAATCTGGAAGACATCAAGGGGCCGGAGTGTTTCGAGATCGAGGCGCAACTCAAGGCGCGCATGAAGATCCCGGTATTCCACGACGACCAGCATGGCACCGCCATCATCGTCGGCGCCGCCATCACCAACGCGCTGCTGCTGAACGGCAAGAAGCTCGCCGACGTCAAGATCGTCTGCTCCGGTGCGGGGGCCGCCGCCATCGCCTGCCTCAATTTGCTGGTCTCGCTGGGTGCGCAGCGCAAGAACATCTGGGTCTGCGATATCGATGGCCTGGTGCATGAGGGCCGCAACACGCTGATGGACCGCTGGAAGGCTGTCTATGCGCAGAAGACCGAGAAGCGCACCCTGGGGGACGTGATCGGCGGCGCCGATATCTTCCTCGGCGTCTCAGCGCCCAACGTGCTGAAGCCCGACATGGTCAAGGCGATGGCGGATCATCCGCTGGTCATGGCGCTGGCCAATCCGGACCCGGAGATCATGCCGGAGGAGGCGCGAAAGGCGCGCCCGGACGCGATGATCTGCACCGGGCGAAGCGACTTCCCGAACCAGGTCAATAACGTGCTGTGCTTCCCGTTCATCTTCCGTGGCGCGCTCGATGTCGGTGCCACCGCGATCAACGAGGAAATGAAGCATGCCGCGGTCGATGCTATCGCGCAGCTCGCGCGCGATCCGCCGTCGGATGCGGTGGCGCAGGGCTTTGACAGCGGCGAGACCCAGGGCTTTGGCCCGGGGTCGCTGATCCCGAGCCCGTTCGATCCCCGCCTGATCCTGCGCATTGCGCCGGCCGTCGCCAGGGCGGCGATGGATTCCGGCGTGGCGACACGGCCGATCTCGAATTTCGACGAATATACCACGCTGCTGGAGCGCTTTGCGTTCCGCTCCGGCCTCGTCATGAAGCCGGTATTCGCCAAGGCGAAAACCCAACCCGTCCGCGTGATCTATGCCGAGGGCGAGGACGAACGCGTGCTGCGCGCCACCCAGGTGGTGCTCGAGGAGAAACTGGCGCGGCCGATCCTGGTCGGGCGTCCCTCGGTGGTCGAAGCGCGGATCGCGCGGTTCGGGCTTTCGATCAAGGCCGGGCAGGATTTCGACCTCGTCAATCCCGAGGACGATCCGCGTTACCGCTCCTATGTGCAAACCTATATCGACGTCGCCGGAAGGCGCGGCGTCACGCCCGAGGCCGCACGCACCGTGGTCCGCACCAACGCGACTGTGATCGCAGCCCTCGCGGTGGTTCGCGGCGAGGCAGATGCGATGATCTGCGGCGTCGAGGGCCGCTACATGAGCCATCTGCGCCATGTCCGCGAAATCGTCGGCTTTCTGCCGGGCGTCAGCGATTTTGCGGCGCTGTCGATGCTGATCACGAGCAAGGGCTCGTACTTCATTGCCGACACGCAGGTGAGGCCAAATCCGAGCGCCGAGGAATTGGCCGAGATGGCATCGCTGGCGGCGATCCATGTCCAGCGCTTCAACATGAAGCCGCGCGTCGCCTTCGTGTCACATTCCGACTTCGGCAGCTACGATACCGACTCCTCCCGCAAGATGCGCCAGGCCACGGTCCTGTTGCGGGAAAAGCATCCGGAGATCGAGGCGGATGGTGAAATGCAAGGCGATACCGCGCTGTCGATAGCGGCGCGCAAGCTGGTGCTGCCGCATTCGAAGCTGGAGGGCGAGGCCAATATCCTGATCATGCCGAACCTCGATACCGCCAACGTCGCCTACCAGATGATCAAGGTGCTGGCGGACGCGCTTCCCGTCGGACCGATCCTGATCGGTCCGGCGCGGCCGGCGCATATCCTCACTCCGTCGGTGACCGCGCGCGGCATTCTCAACATGACGGCGGTTGCAGCGGTCGAAGCCCAGGAGCGCGCCGTTCGTCAGCAGCCGACCCTGTTCGGCTAGTTGCATGATTCGGAAAAGCGGGCACCGCTTTGGCAGCGGTTCCTGACGCGATTTGATCGTTTGAAAAGCGGAGGCGAAACGCCCATAATCGTTTCGCGCGACCGCTTGTGACATTGCAATTGCCATCCAGTGAGGCCGATCCATGCCAGCGTTCTTTACTTTCGGGCGAGTTTTGTTCGCCGTGCTCTTCATCTACACGGGAGCGACCAAGCTGTTCGGCATCCAGCAGACGGCGGATTTCATCGCGTCCAAGGTGACCATTCCCACGCTGATCGCGCCTTACACGTCACAACTCGAAACCATGACGGGGATGCCGATGCCGCAATTGCTCGCGCTTTCCGTCGGCGGCTTCGAGATCATCGCCGGGCTGATGATCGCGGTCAATTTCGGGGCGCGCTTCTTTGCGATCCTGCTGATCTTCTTCGTGCTGGTAGCGACCTTCTATTTCCACGATTTCTGGAATCAATCGGCGCCCGAGAACGCCAGGACGTTGATCGATGCGTTGAAGAATCTCTCGATCATCGGCGGCTTGTTCATGATCGCGGGCTACGGCCGCGGATCGCGATCGTCGGAACCTGCCTACGACGTTTAGCCCGTCTTCGCGGATTGGCGGGTTTTAGAGATGCTCGCTCATTATAGATCAATGGCTTAGGTCAGAAGGTCTTCACTACGGCGGTTGGCCTGGGTGACGGCGGCCGTGGTGATCCTTGGCGGC
>Ga0307517_10000999_pt1 | contig 47970 bp, 37 predicted proteins | sample 23_EM_MG_FD_194515 | JGI IMG/M metagenome (GOLD analysis project Ga0307517, IMG submission 194515) | Populus trichocarpa ectomycorrhiza microbial communities from riparian zone in the Pacific Northwest, United States - 23_EM | ecosystem: Host-associated > Plants > Roots > Unclassified | place... | reverse complement strand
GAATATAGGGAGGGAGAGAGCAGTTGTCTAGGGTAGTTGGTTTCTTTCTGATATGAACGCCGGGTCGACGTTATGGGTACTTGGGGTGCATCTGTCACGGTTAAAATTGAGCTTTCCTAAATTATACCTTTCTTGCTTATTTACGAATAAATTCTGCTTCATAAATAGCTAGTTACGATCACAAGCTTAGGGTAGAGGGTTGTTGTATTGCTGAAGTGTGACTGTTGATAGGCTTGGCGGATAGGGTTGTTGTGTTAGTTAAGTTTTTTCTCTCACACAATTTTTCCTTCCTTCTTTCTCACCACCAGCGAGGTCGACAACAACGAAGTGGATCGTGAGAGCAGCACAACGGAGGGACCGTTTTGTCTGTGGGTTGAGGAAAGGAACTGGGCCTGTCTTTAGTTAGTTTAGTTAGCTTGAATTGATTGCGACTTGTGTGGTTTGGTTGTCTTCTTGACAGTTCTAGAAAGTGATAGAGATTCGTCAGTCTTCCACCGTTCAGGAAAGTAGATACTCAGGACAAAGGTTTTCGTTTCTTCAGTATGGCATAGTTCAACCTCCTCCTTCCTCAATTTCCTCCGTATCAAAATATCACTTGCAATGGGTGACATCGCAACACTACCGGTACTTCACCGAAGAAGGACCACCTAAACCATACCTAACACCCTCTCCCACATTAGCTTCCTCCAAAACACTACCCCTACCCCTATCCACCCTCCCCCCAACCCCTATATCTCCCAGTATGATACGAAAACATATTCCCGGATACTTGTGCTCGAGTATACCGCCGGAGATCGGGGACTCACGAGAGTTTTTACTGTGGCATGATAGCGGCATTGTGGGTAAGGAAATAAAAAAGGAACAAGAATTCTACGGTAGGCCTGTTCACCGCCGGGCAAGACAAACCTGGCCGCGTCACCCATCATCTGACTCTCGCAAATCTGTGAGGGTTGGCTAGCGACGCATTAGCAGTTTAGCGATACCAGGTCCGGCACGAAGTTGTGGTTAAGGTTAACTAGTCAAATATATCCCTGCCTGTTCCGGTTAACTGGTTCTTACCCTTGCATCAGGACTTGACGCCCAGAACGTGGCGTATTATGATATCCTACCAAACCAGGCCTTACTCGACTAGCCTTCCAAATCGCAAACCAGATAGGAAGGTCTCCGCGGTTTACCGGGTACATATATTCATTTGATAACAAATTGATCTATCAACCTCCTCCAAATGATCGTGGTTATTCCAAAGTACCTGTCACCAGCAACGACTTGCTAAATAAGCCATCCCAAACTAAAAGGTACAAATTTTGCGAAAAAAGATTAATTGTTTCAACCCCACTCATACTCTGGAAAAGGAAAGAAAAAAACAGGAAAAAGGCCCAAGCAGCGCGTAAACTAGCAACTCCAACCCCGAAGTTCATTCAACTTTAGCGCTCGTCGCAACAATTTTTGTAGACTTAGGCTAGAAGTCGAGGAAGCGTAGAAGCCAAGGATTGCTTTCTCCTCCTTCCGTCTTTAACATTAGGCTCCTTTCATGTTTGGCTTCTTGAATGCACACCACCCCCGCCAGCCTGCCAATCCTCTCACCGAGCTGCTCTCCTTACTCCTTCATCCCCTCCGTGAGTCTATTCTCCATCTTAGTGCCGAGATAAAGTTTTGCCACAATCTAGTGCGTTTGTCCATATCAAGGCTGAGTAGGGTGTACTAGTACCACTATATCTTACCGCTGCCATAGCACTCCCCATGCCCCACCCAAACATCAATATCGTACCTTTTCTTACACCATCGGTGGCCCATTTCAAATCAGTTCTGATATCCCTGGTAACCGACTCCATCTTCTCACAGCTTGTCAGACAAGTATCGAAACAGGTTGGTGATCATAAGTGCCATATTCTCCAGCTGGCCCAATCTCGGGGGAGCGCTGAGAAGTTTCTCCTTTCGATGGGCTCCCTTTTGATGCCGCACCTCCTCTTACGGTCATCAGGCCTCTCTGGCGAGCCCTTTTCTTGGGTGATATAGCAGCGTCGAAACCTCGGAATCACATGCTTGAAACCAGTGGCAAACCCAGTTCCGAACATCGTATAGCAAATAGTCAGTGACCCCTTAGCGATTCGGGAATAGTTCTGTTCTCAGGAATTGAGCAAGTCAGTCTTCAATGCCTAAGCAATTTGGGTGAATACTGGGACATTGGACAGACTCACCTTGTCGATTTTGCGCTCTCTTCTCAAACGGTTGTAGGTTGAACCGCTTTCGACCAACCCCGAGGGTGCCTCCCAAAGTATCTACAAATACAATCTCGCACTACCCATTGTTTTCACCCTGCTCTGACTCTCTGTTTCGTGATTCCGCCAGGTCTATGCTCCAGTATTCCGCTCGCTAACTCCCTATCAGAAGACTCTAGAACATTACCGGTAGGTATTCCAAATGGAAAAGTTATCGGGGAACCCGGTGCGTTCCGACCGCAACCTTCTCAAGGGTACTAGATACGAATATCCCAACCTCAACACTCTCCTGAATACGACTTATTTTCCCCGATTATTTTTCTTAGTGCTTCACCACCCATTAGATAATACCGGAATCCCCACCTTTTGTATTGGAAAAGGTCTTTAGTTGCTGGAAATGGTCAATATTAACTTCTTCGCCCATAAGACCCTGTGGTGACCAGTGCCCTCAACGGAGCAGTCCATTCGTCCTGAAGGCAGATGGGGGTGGACGAGATTGAGCCGTCCCGTCCGGTCCTTGCTCAAGCTTGCCCTGCGACTCACCTCCAAGGACTAAGGCCCCAATCGTCCTCCAGTCTCTGGTGTTGAAAGTCACCGGAGATCACCCACCAGTTTTCTGCCGCTTGTGTATCCTTTATTTTTACGCATCCGTATCATGTCTACTACCGTATAATATCCTTTATTTTTGGTATTCCCCTTGCCACCAACATTTTCACCCGGCCATGGCTCCATCCCGATTGAGAGAGACGGGAACGGAAATGCAACTTAGCGGTCATCACCGATGCTGGGATTGTATCATCAGAACAGTTGATTGAGTGAAAGGCTGTTCTTTATGGCAGGTGCCAACGCGCGAGAGGAGTTCAGAAATCATGGGGAGGGAAGGGTCTCTCGTTTCACGGTTATTTTTAAAGTCTACTATATTTCCGATGTATTCTTGACTTTCTGCTAATCATGGTACTGTATATTGGGAGGGGCATTATCTATATAAGCGCTACACGGATAAGGGTTTATTACCTCCGGTGGGTAGAATAGAACAGCGCACTTTTTTTTGTCGTTGTTATCTTTGTACACATCTCTACTTCCGCCTGACACATAAAGTCATTGAACTGGACAAAAAACCCCACCCGATAGTGCCTGCAGTGTTCCGTCGTCCCCTACGCCCATTCATATGTGATTGGCGAATGCTCTCTGTTCCTACTAGTATTCACTCGTCTGCCATTTGGGACTCTAGATAGCGGTACAACATTTAACTCAAGCCCGAGAAAATATCTATAACCAACAAGGACAGATTATAGTCCCCTTCTGGTGAGCCAGGCTCTCATCCTTAATGCGTGCGCGGACAAAAGCATTCATCAATTAGTTCAAAAATAGCAGTCTAAGTCTGGTCAGAGCCGGAGACTAGAAAATCATGCAAAATCATCATCTTCTCACTACCAGAGGCTATAGCGAGTCCTCAATATATAAAATGCTTCTATCTTCTACAAAAGTTGCTTTGAACAGTTTCTCTTCGCCCCACACTATATGTCCTCCTGTCCCGGCTTCGGCAACCATGCACCCGGGCCCCTGCCCTTTTGGGGCGACAACGACTTTGTTGGCTAAGAGCGCACACTTGCCACGGATCTCCGCTATCAATCCGTTCCCGTTTACCCACCCACCCACCCACCTCGGGCCACATGATGATCGAGTGATCGTCCATGAAGGCGACCCGTAGCCGCGCCTTACAATTTATGAAACGCGAAACATTCCAATTACGCTTTTATTTCCTAAATATTCACGAGGTCTCGACTGGGTACCTAGGCTTTCCTAGCCATACCCCGACTCCGTGTCTGGAGCTTGAACTTGTTTCGGCACTTGCGTTGTCCAAATGCTTCAGTCCTGGCGATTCTAGTATCCCCTGGGATGGAACCCCTTTGTGCTGGTGCCCCCTCTTCCACTGACTAACACTAAGACACCATCGCTAATGGTTGCCTGGGCACAATTGAAATATTGCTCTCGCTTACTAGGCACCATCAGTAGATGCTCGTGAAGCATTAAGCCCTGCTGGGGGTGCCAGCAAAGTGGCATTTTTGTTGTAGATGATATCTGATATATTGCAACCTTGCGCCCTTTTGGCTGTAGCTCAACCTATAGGCCCCCTACTAGATTTTCCTTCTCATCGCAATAGTTAGGATGGCAGCTACTTCCGGATATGGATTTTTTTACAATATTACCATACTTATTGACCAAAAGGGTTTGAGTTTTAGCAAAAACTAGGTTTTTAGGGAAAATGGTATTTTTTTATACAGTAGCATGCCGAGCTAACTAACAAGCAGAATTCGCGCCAAAAATGAGTTTCGCCGCAAGGTGATCCACGGTATTTTCCACCTCGCACTCCCTACAAACCTTGTAATCTTGTTAGGAGTCGTCGGGAATATCTTGTTCCGCGTCGGTAGGATTTGCGTCTGCGGGTCTTCCCTCTAGGTATACGGCTGGTGAATTCACGCTCTCCTTCTGTATCTGTTCCTGTTCCACCTCTTCCCGCACATCCTGTCTCGTCTTCATCATCTCCCCGGTAATCTTCATCGTGTTCCTTGCCATTATCCAATTGGACCCCATGCTCGATTCCATCTTCCCTCCCACTAGCGTTGGAGTCGCTTTCAGCCACGCAGCTGTGTTTTCGTTCTGCTGGGGCTGGTGTGGCTTCGTGGGATAGACAATAGGGCGCTAATCTAGGTGATTTTTCAGGGATCGGTACCTGGCCGACTTGAGCCCTCCTCCCGCATAGTGGGTGAGGCGTAGGAGTTGAAGGTGCCGGAGAAGGGCTGATGTTCTTCCCAGGCTGGGGTTGGGGTGCGTCGTCTCTCGGAAGATGGTTTGGGGTATTGAATCGTTCTTTTGCCAGGCGCTTGTTCGGGGGATAACCGTTGTAAGAGGGATCTTCCAGGAGAACGATGCTTGTGTGGCCATCGTCGTTGTCATCAATAACGTATTGTTTGACATAGCCTTCGGGGATGAGCTCAATTGGGGCGTCGGGGTCGTATCTTTCGATATCCACGACTTCTCGGACAGGGAGTAGCTTAAGCGATGGTTCGCTTGGCGGTGGGGAAGGAAGTGAAGTAAGGGGCAATGAAGATGGAGAAGCGGGCATGAACGTAACGTTGTTCGAAACTGAAGGAACCCACTCAAGCTTCCGAGCCATTATAACAGAGCCTGGACGGGGCCGTTTCTCCGCCGTTCCTGGTGCCCTCCAGGGTGCCTCCGCTTTAATGTTGTACAATGTGCTTTCCTCTGGGTCGTCGTCCGTGGGCGATCGAGTTGAAGCGGGGTATTCTGGTGGCTCGATGTTCTTGACGTAACCGATCTCCCTGGCAGCCCTGTTCCTGGCTCTCGATATCTCCGAGGCCAAAGTGATCACCACGTCTCGGATGAATGCCCGGATGCTAGGAAGTGGCCGTCAGCCGGTCGAATCAGGCAGGGGTGTGGGGGGGGGGGGTGGAATGGGAGATACCGACACTTCTCCATTCTCAACTACATTCCATTTTCTAGAGCTTTTGACGGACCAGTAGACCTCTACCAGGCCAGTGTCCAGAAGTTTTTGCAGCCATTCCTCCCATGCTTCTCTGTGTAGGTAGGGCTTTTGTAGCGCTACGTAATTTCTAGGTTGCAAGAGGGCATTTTGAACTCTTTCATGAAAAGATGTCCAGTCCTCCATAGCGAAGCCGCAGTCCTCCCGGAATACTTTGTACGAGTGAGCTGGTCGGAGGTGTCGGCGTTCCATCGTGGGGAGGGAAATGTTTTGATTGAGGGATTGGTCAATGGGCTTGGAGTGAACATGTTTGCTGAATTAGTGGTGTTGGACGGGGGGATGGAAGGCAAAAGATGCAGGAGGTTGAGTTGCTAGTTGGTTCTCAAACAGAAGGCGCTAGCTCTTTCCGGGACAATGCGAGTTATTGAGAGAGCGGCAGCGGTGCATTTTCGGAGCGGAAGGGCCATGCCGGTTGCATAAAGTGCACTCGAGTACGCCACAAGACAAGCATACGATCAGACTCGTGTCGAGACCATGGAGAAGCGGTTGCCGCATGAGAGTCGGTGGCGCAGCTTGCTACAGAATAAAGTTATTATGTTATCATACCAGCAAATCCCGGGCCCTCCCTACAAAATGCCATCAATGTTTTTTAATGCCAGGATAGATAACTAGGATAAAATTTATGGAATTAAATGCCAGCTAAAAGTAACGTTTCTCTTGTTGCCGAGAAAATCACACTCAACTCCTAAGAAAGAAGAGATTATGATAATATCATACCATAAAGAAAATTATAGAAATATAAAAATGTTATCCAAAAATAAACTGGTCTAGGTGAATTTATTAAAACTCTCCGATAAACATTAGTCACAGAAAAAATCCGATTCGTGCAAAAGTCAATTTCTTAGATTTTCTTGGCAGGAAAAACCCCTGTTAATTTCCTTAGATGGAGATTTTGCCAATGGATATTAAGTGGCACAAGCTATCGTATATAAATAATTATTTTTAAAAATTAAAAAATCACCAATTTTAGCGACATTTCTAGCTTATAGTACTTTTGCAAATTTTTTCTCTGACTGAATAATCCTGGAGTTTCGCTTGGTGTTATTGGGATGAGGGATGATATTTTGTAGGAAGGGTCTGAGGGTTTCCCGACGACGATCATACAAGTTTCCGGCGGGGTTTTTGGCACGCCAAGCGTTACCCGGTGATCCAACTGAACTTAACAGAATAGTTGTATGGACGTGCACGGTACTCGAGCAGTTGGGGAAGTGAGGGGCAAGGGTTGTGAAATAGCTACAGTATGATACTAGTACATACCCGGCCAGTAGGAGAGCGAAAGATCGGCTTCCCTGGATGCACCTTCCCTAATAACAACCAACATCACTTGCAGGTTTGAATTCCCCTCGCATCTCCTCCTCCCTTCCATCCTCTCCTTCCCACCTCCATCCCAATACCACCATCGCCTCGTCCTTTTCTCCCCGTACTGCCTCAATTTATCGCTCGCTCACCCACGCAAAAACAAAGATGTACGACTGCCGCACTCAAGGCGGCCACTTCTTCGTCTGCCAACCTACCCTCCCAACCCTCCACTGTCACCATTGCTCGAAAACAATGTCACGCTCCTACCGCTGCATACTCGAGAAATGCGGCTATCTTGCCTGCGAATCCTGCTCAACGAGCATAAACACTAGCCTGGGCGAGTTCCACAAGTCGCGGGAATTAGCAAAAGCCAGCGGATTACCGCTCCCCTCACCACCGTCATGTCATTCCCCGACTCCTGTCCCCACCTCCACGAAGGATGTGGATGGTGGTCAGGACGACAACGGCGCCGTCGGCCGGCCACGGCGGGGGACCGTGGACAGCGTTGTTGGAGCAATTAGTTCTACGAGTCTAGGAGGGCCGGGGGCGAGTGGAAACGCAGATGCCGATCTGGGAGTTGGGATTATCGAGGTAGACGATGACCTTCAAGATGAGGACTACGCACCTCCCAAGCGACCCTTCACCAGGAGCGCCACCATGGCTGCTGCGTTTGCCGCCTCACGGCAATTATCGAGTCGGGCGAGGGCACGGAATTCCATCTTTCGGCCGAGCGCGGGGGAAGGTGGGGGTGGGGGATAACTTGGCCCGTCGGCCATTGTTTTCCAGCAGGGAGTGCTCTGAACACGGAGAGGGGGGGCGCAGAAAGAAACTAACGGCAATTAACGACTGGCATTATGGGTGTCTATTTAGCGTACGGGCTTTTTTTCCACTTTCATCTTCTTTCTTTCTTTTTTCTTCTCTGCCTCTTTCGTCCTTTATTACTTTCACTACCTCACTTGCGACTGACTTGTTTTTTTTTCCCCCTTGTTTTCTTTGAGAAATCATACGGTATCTCGGGCGGATTGTCGAATCACATATTCCAATTTTTGGTTTGCTCCCTCTTTCGTTTCGGGGGGTCGGTCTTGTGCTACATGTTTCTCTCGCGGCTTCTTTCAATCGCTCTGTTGTTTGACTCGCGATGACCAGTGGGCGACCATGTGATTTGCCGCCGGGCCTTCGCGAAACCTGTTTCCCGCGGGGTTACCCAACCCACAAACCTATCCTAGGATTAGCTCATGTGGGCTTTGCCAGGTTCATTATTGTTCGTTGCCGCACTCTTGATTTGCCGCCATTAATTATGATTTAATTTTGTATGATATGGTCCGTGGACACAATTAGCCGCGCACCATCGATCGATGGCAACTCTGCCCTCCTCATCCCTGCACACTTCCCACACCGCCTGAAGAAATTTCTCTAGATATGCATTCTACCATGTACCGTATTTACATTTTTAATTTGTATTTATTTTTTGGTTTTCATGATCGTGGGGTGGGTGGGGAGTGCCATTCTCATGGCCGAAAGTTTTTCCCGTTGCATAGTGCGCGGCTAATTTTGTCCTGGGACAATACCTCAAAACTTCCCTCGCCCTTTCCCCTCATGCTGCGTAATTTTGATTCTGAAAAGATCATTTCCTCCCATTTCCATTGACCCTGGAAAGAGCAGCCATATTATACAGGGCATTCCAGACAACATTCGTGAGCTCTCTTCGATCTCCTGCTATCTCAACGCTCTAGAATGTCTGCTGTTCTTTCTGATGACCCGGTGGGCATTTTTAGCAATACGCCGGACGATGGCGGCATGAGCCACCGGTGATCATGGGCATTAAGTATGAACACTTACCAATCCTTAATTTCAAAATAAACCTTTCTTAGGAACGAATCCCAATTCTATCTAGACACTTTCAATTCAAGCAATGCACTTAGCTCTAGCTTCAAGCTCATAACACTAGTAATCCTAGCCGTACCTAACTTCTGTTCGTGGGGTACAGGAGGACCTTACATGGCACCGCGGGCATCAGGAATGATCCCCCCCCCAAAAAAGGCCCAACCACTGACAGGCAAAAAAAAAGAACCCGCCCCCCGGGTACAAATACGGCAACAACCGAGCGAAACCGACAAGGAGCGCTTAAACCTCGACTTCTAGGATCTCTGTCAATCACATTTAGTCTACATATTCGAGCGGGTTTCCTATTCCCGGCAGCTTAAAACACAGACGGATTATGGGCCCGGGCGTCCCGTGCATCGCAAACTCTCAGAATTATCCTCCCGCCCTCGCCCCCACTAACATCCTAAAACGTACCCCTCACGGGATCACACAACTTTATCTATCCACCGCTGGTAAACGCACTTAACTTGGACTCCCCATATCGATGGATGCTTCACCATCCTTGGGTTGGGAGCTGGGAATATCCTTACTAGCGTGACAACACTCCCTTGGATTATGGCATGCTCCTTAACAGAGGGAGCAGATAAAAACCCCAAGGTTCATTCCCGAGCAGAAGGCATATCCACAAATTAAGCCTAGAGATTCCTACCCAAGTCATTTCATTCCCTTTGTTTGACCAGATTCCGGAGTCGAGATCGGTAGGATTGCGGGTGGAATCACGAATCATCACTCATCACAGGTGCCCGCCGTTCCCGTTGGAAATGTCTCCCCTTGTGGGCAGAAGTACTGTACACGTATGCGCCGGTGGGGCATGCGAGCATTCGAAATGTTTCTCCTATGAAAACCTCCTTTCTTCCCGTCTCCCCTTTCATTTCATCTCCTTTCCTTCCCTTTCTCAAACTATCTCTCATTTCTCTAACCGCTTCGATTCAAATTACTCTCGTTCACCCGCTTCGCATCATTCTGTAAAATCCTTCAGTCCGATTATCCCTCCCATTTCAAACACCTCTATTCTCAAAGGCCCCCTGCCGCCCCGGGTCCCCTCGGCCACCCCCCATGATGCTTTGGTGCAATTACGGCAAGTATTTAAAATCTTCTAACTGGAGTTGCTTGCATATACTGACATGAGAAGTTAGTATAGATGCAAGAATCCCAGTACCGATTACCATGGGCGAAGGACAGCCCATTAACGCCAAGCCAAGCTTTCCAGCCCCGGGTTCGGTGTCGTCGGATAGCTTGGTGGGCTCCAGACAGTGGACGAGAAAACTACGCAATGTCGTTGTGTCTCTCCTGTAGACAAAATACGTTTGTTGTTTAGCATTAGATCCGTTATACATACAAAGGGGCTCATCAGAGACCCACACCGGTGAAGGAAACGGAGGCCGGAATTTATCATGAGCCATTGAGCTCGGAGTGCTTGTTTCCTTTTCATCATTCTCTTGTTTTCTGAGCGGGGTTTGGTCCAAGACAACCCTTGTGCCAATACCCACAAAAGAACCCAGGCCCCCGGAAGTGATCCGATAGTGTCTTGGAAAGATCACCAACTCAGCAAGATTAAAAACAACAACCTTATCCTATTTTTGCGGAACGTTTTCTTTACTGATTGGCTGTCAGGATGTGCAAGTCTTCAAAACCTATCTTGCCCATCTGGGGGCAAAAAAATCGATGGCGAATTCAACCGAGGTATGATACTGTCGGAGGAGCCATTGAGAAAGCACTAGCGTGCTTGAATGTGCTTACACTTTGGTTGCGTGTTTTGTCATGGGCAGTCGTGGATAAAGAGGGCGGCTCTGTGAGCATTGACAAGCGAAGAAGAAGAGGAGAACCGGAATTGTTCTGTAGATGGGACTTTGTTCGGATGCTTCTTTATATTTTTGTTTTCTGTTGATTTCCGGTCTATTGTGAGTTCCATTGACCCCCCTGCCAACGCCCACCAAAGAACGCCTGTCCCCGGAGGTTATGCGTCACTACGATGCTAAGTGTGGAGGCTAAAAACATGCATTTCAGGAACGTATAATGAAGTGATGGAGATGCAAACAGAAACCGGTCCAGAACGGCGGACGGTGAATTTATTAGAACAGATTGTCGGATTATTTTCCTGCCGGGCATGCTAAGAGCTTTTCTCACAAAAGATCCTCGAGTATATGAATGATAACTATATAACAAATGTGCTATTTAAATGGTGGTTTCGAAGTGATAAGGTCACGGGGTTGGCTGGACAATGAAAAATCTCCCATCGATCAAAGGGCTACAGTGTTACTATAAACCTAGTGGGCCGTAAGAAAATATACTAGATCTTTCCTGTTGAGACCGAAAATCCAACCAATACTCCACATCGGTTTAAAAAAAAATATTTAGAAAAAAGAAAACCATACCGAAAACGCCCATTCCAGATACCGTCCGATAGTGGCTTTCCGCCCGGGCCTTACCCGAACGCCACACCACGGCGCCACCAAAACTTCCCACGGACCAGCACCTGGCACGAGAGCGGGAGCATGAACGAGGCGAAAGCGGGCGTAATCGGTCAGAATTTAGTAAGTGCAACCACAGAAACCGCCAATCTTAGCGATGTGTTTTTTTTAGAGTGGGAAACAAGCCCATGCGAATGCAAAAAATAATATCATAATTCAGACCTCAGGAAACTTCCTAAAATTCTATAATACTCTCCCATTGGCCAAGTGCCGTACCATCGCAGCCAACGAGACCCAGAAAGAACCTGGCTGGGAACTAACATTGGGTATTTCCCCCCTCCTCGCGTAACCAATTGGCCAACCCTTTTCGTTGAATGTGAACTTGAAGACTGCCTTGATCGCTTGGAGGTTGATGAGAATTCATGAGGTGGTTCCTCCAGTGAACTCGAATTGCTCATATTTGTCTTTTTTTTACCACAACATTTCGGAGTCATTTCTCACCATGCCAGGGCGAGGCATAGTGGGTGACCGGCGACGAGATATATATTCCCCAAGAACAATACATCAAAGCCATGATCACATTCAACTGAAAAACCAGCAACCAACGTCCTGATTCCATCCTGCTATGATATGTATGATATTATATAGCGACTCATATCCCTCACAACCGTAAAAATCCACCACAGCTTTTGCCACCAAATACCACCTCACCGGCATCACTTCCTTCCATACCAACCACCAACTAACTAACTCCGGTACCAGACAGAATAAATAGCTGGCATTCCCGGACAATCAGTCAGTCAGTTGGTGTCTCTCCCTCGGGCCGCCTCGTCGTCCCCACAAAAAACCTTTCTGCCGGGTGGCACCGGATAGATACTATATCAAGGGAATGGGAGCTAGTTCGCCTCATATACCCTTAATTTAACCCCCCCCCCACCCGTACTGAATTGTACAGTATACATACCTTCTCTCGCTTATATACACTTTGAATTGAGAAGAAAACAGAGCACTCATTCACTCTCTGTCTGTTCAGAATAACTTGGCCGAGGGCTCGGGGCTGTTGGCATTGGATAATAACTAGCGGGGGGGTGGTAGTATTATGTATATAAGGTGAGGGAGGCGCTGCCACTGGAAAGCTCAGGTCGAGCCGTCATGGCCAGCTAGAGGCGTTATGTTGGCTCCCTTGTAGATGTGCTCGACTATGCGCCAGGTTTCAAAAATTGGGCATATATTTACAGGTTCTAGGAGAAAGGGGGTGGGGGTAAGGTAGGGAGGGCGCAGACTATGCCTGTCTGCTCGGGTGGGTCGGGGGCTTGCAAGTTTTATATAGTATGATACTTGAGGTTTGCTATCGGTAGGTGCTAGTGTATCGCACCGATATTACACAAGGAATGAGATGGAAGCGAGGCCGGTAGCGGGCACGATAAAGGCTGAGAGATTCGGGACCTTGATCTACGCGAATGCCTGGAGACTGTCGGGGATGCGACTCGCCTCAACGTGTCTAGTAGGATGTGTCCGGGCCGGCAAGAGTGTACTGTACCCAGTGCTCCGAGGATAGGTACGATATCGACATGATACCAACGCATCAGTTTAGGCGGAAAATAAACTCCATAAACTCCAATCTAATGGATTCGAAACACTATATACAGCTGACAACCTCTGTAGAATTTACATGAAATAAGAATAGAAATCGTAACACCACCCCAAACTATTACCCAAACCCGGAAACCGAGACCTAGAGAAACGTGAAAACAAGACAAGAAAAATTAAGCACTGGTTCCAGCCGAGGCGACAGGTTCTTCATACTTGTCCCAATTGGCCAAAACCTGACCGATACGCGGGCTATTAGTCAGCTTGTACACGTCCTCAAAGTACTCCTTGGTGAGTTGGAAAGGCTTCGCCGTCACGTTAGGGATATATTTTCCGACAAGCTTGCTGGGGTCAATCGAGGACTTGACGATCTTCTTCATGAGGAATGACCTGAAGGGTTTGACTCCACTACGCAAGAATGTGGAGTGGAACGGAACATCGATGCCCCTGAGAGGAATTGTGGCGAGACCGCGTTGGAGTTCAACTGGCTTCGGCTTGGCTTCAGTTTGTTTAGCACATTCCTGGATGATCTCGACGAGCCTCTCCTTGACGTCCTCAAGGGACATCTTCGCCATAAGGGCCTGAATGTCAATTTTCTGCACCTTGAGGAAGTTGAGCACATTGGTGAGGCAGTCGAGGGCACGCAACTAATGGCATGTCAATAAATGGTGAAAGAAGATAAATGATAAGACACTTACATCACCGGCACAGACATATTGCTGGTTAATAACGTTATAATTGACAACTTCCAACAACCATTTGGTCTCCTCCGCGATGTTATCAACAACGTACTGAAGAGCTTGCTCGTTGAAGGTCTTAGAAATACGACTAGGATTGACAGCAATCATAGAGTAGTTGCTTCTTCCCTCGGTATCGCGCTCGACGGCGACTTGCATAGTCAAACCACGGTAGAAGACGACAGAGACCAAAGACTCAATTGGCATAACCTCAGCCAAAGCCGCAAGAGCAGAGTATTCACCCAGCGAATGTCCGGCGAAAACAGAATCGCGCTGAATTAAACCACGAGACCTCATGTCCTCAAAGGAAGCCTTCTCCATAAGAGTGAGCGCGGGTTGGGTGAATTGGGTTGCAGACAAAAGCCCGGTCGGGGAGCGGTAAGTGTACGAGGTGGTTGTCTCTGTGACGTCTTTGAAGATCTTCTCCGATTTGGTTGATCCGTCGGCGCCAACGCTCTCAAAAGTCATTGACATGTAGTTCTGCCTGATAGCCTTTCCACGCGGTCCGCCAAAATGAACAGTCAATTCCTTGGGGTTGTTTCTCACAATGTTTGTAATTGCGAAACCTGTAATACAATTAGTATGGTGAAGGAGGAATAACAAGGGGAATGACTTGCCATAATTGTCCATAAAATGTCTATCAGCCCTGTCCCATACCTCCCTGGCTACCGGCGAGGAGTCGTACAAGCTCATCCCCATACCTTGCTCCTGACTTCCTTGGCCGGTAAATATATAGGCAGATACTGGTTGCTCGACTTCCGCCTCTCCCACAAGCACCTTCTCTTGGGTTTCCTTGTTGGTGGCCTCAACTTTAATAATTTTTCTACCGCTAACCATGCCGGCATGATGCAACTTGGTCTCAATATCGTCATTCGGTAGTACCATACCAACAAAGCTACACGAAAAAGATCTAACCCGGGCAATGTTGTTCTCCGCAGCCCAAGTTTCAACGAGAGACCTCACTGCCGCCGATGAGAACATTCCATGAGTAATGGTTCCGGCAAGGTTAGCATAGCTAGAGAACGTTCGCGAAACGTGAATCGGATTGTAGTCGCCCGATACACGAGCATATCCTTCGTTGCTAGCCGGGGCTCTTATGAGAAGTTCAGTTTTCGCGTTTAGAGGAATCGCATTGTCGAAGTTTACAGGCTGCTCGATGCTGGTGCCGTGGCGTTGGAGATAGTCAATTACCGGGTTTCCGTGACTCTGGCCAGCAATGTACTCGACAGATGCAACTTGTATAACCTCCTTTGTAGGTAACTCAACCAGCACTTGTCCGAGAGTTTCAACGGAGCTAAAGATCTTCTCATCTTTGAATCGGATAAAGCTTGATAAGCGAAACGTAAGCATCTTCCCTAAAAGTTCGGTGTCAGGATCATCGAGATGGAACCATTCCTTTGAGCGAAGGACAGCAACATCTCTACTCGATGCCATATGCACTTGCATTGGCGTCTCAATCTTTCGTTGGAACGTGTTTTCGTAGTCGGTGTAGATGCCCCTGTACAAGAATTGTGAGGTAACCTCCATAATTGGCCGCCCATCCCTCGAGATAGTTCCACAAACCTCCACCATCTTCCCGGAGGCTTGGTTGAGAACGGCATTGATTTGGGCTCTAGTTTCAACAACATCGTCCTTCTTCAAAGGCTCCGCGCCAGGAAGCATGCGGAAGCTATTGGAGAGGTGAACCAGCTTGAGAAGGTCGCCGTCAATCGCCTTTGGGAAGATTGCTTTGATGATGGCTTTCCACCCAACCACAATAGCGAAATCCATCGGCGCGTAGACAGTCTTCCCCGGTCGCTCGACGAAAGCCTCGCCATTGTTCCCAACGGCGTGAACGAAATCGGCAATCGCTTGTCCCGTAACCTGCGCACGTCCGCCGTCGAATACATCTGTTACGGCCGCGTCGAGGGGAACCTTCTCATCGCCAAACCATAGCCGGTAGTAAAATTCTTTGATTCTATCGTTCCTTCCCTCCATTACCTCGCGGATTGATGCGGAGCCAGTCTCGGGGTGATAGCGAAACCTGAGTGGCAAGGACGCAGGCTTCCCCAGTATGGTGCGCTCCTCAATGAGGTCGATGAGAATCTCCTTCTTTCCCGACATCCTAATCTTGACAGTCTTGACATAGCAACCACCAGAGTGGGTTTTCTCTTTGACAACAATGGAAGTTTTAGCCGGATTCTTTGCGTTGGTGATTTCGACAACCATGCCATGGGCAGGAGCGAAGATACGCCTCATTGGATTGTCCTGGAATTTGTTGCCTTGAACGAAAACATCGCTAGTAAATAACGCGTGCCTCCACGAGTAGGTTTCACCGGCAAGCAGCCTCAGCCACGGATCAGCGTCGGGAAGGGCGCCCTGAGAGGCGGACGCCGAGAGCCTAAATGTGGTCTTTCCACCTTCCTCAGAAACCGTCAACCCGTCAACCTTCTCAATTTCATCCAGAGAAGTGATCAGTTTGCCACCGAAATACTCAACAACAGGGATCGCGCTCTCGTCACCGCCGTAGACACTCGATGTTAATGCAGCGATATGCCCATTGTGGATTCCGTCAAGGATATCCTTGATAGGCTCATTGACCACGGTAGAGTATTTGGCAGCCATAGGCCCTTGAAGAATGCAGGTTCTTCCAACATCCTGGCCAACAACAGCCTCGAGATCTTCGGATTGCCAAAGGGAATCCTTCTTGAACCAGAATTCGAAGTTCTCATCAAGGGAAGGAACAAATGGAACAGGCTTCTGGCCGCGCCGCTGACATAGAAGGAGGAAATGCTGCATATCCTGTGCATTGATGAGTTGGGTGTTGGCCTCCGGGTAATGGGCTAGAATTTTTTCGGTGGTAGCGAAAGGATCATTCAAATCGGCGTAGTTTTGGAGCAGGGACGCCTGGCCCTGAACGGGAGTGAAGCGTTCCTCAATACGTCGAATGAAATCCCCAGTAAGGCGTTTTAAAGAGGGATCGATCCAGCGGGACTCGTGCTTAACGTACATGAGCTCAACCATGCGGCGGACGACCTCGGCATAGGTCATATCTTCGAGATCAACGGCCTCCCCATCAGAATTTCGACCAAACCAAGTCTTCTGGAAATCGGCATTCAGGCGTTTGATGATATAGTCGCGTTGCTTCTTAAGCTCGACGAGGCGTTTGGCTTTGTCAAGCGAGAAAATCGTGCGGTCCAGCTCAGCCCTATATTGCAGGCGGTCAATGAAAATGTTGAGGTAACAAATACCAATTGATACTCACCAGAGTCTGACACCGCGGGTAGCAAGCTTATGGATAGGCTCGCCCATCTCCGACCGTACCGTAATGACACCACCGGCAGGGCCCTTGTAGGTCTTCTCCCAGTCCTTATCATGCAACCCCTCGGCTTCACAGATCGCTTTCTTGGCCTAGAACACAAGATGAATTAGAATGCGCCCAATTGTGTGACTGACCAAAGTAGACCTACATTCAAGCTAGTATGCGCCTCCTTTGCAGTCATCATTCTGCTACCGAATAAAACGCCGTCGAAAGGCATCGGAGGGTACTTAAACTTCTCGGACCAGGCTCCTGTCAAATAAGGGTATGTATCTTCCGCCCCACCAAATCCAGAGCCCGCAACAAGGGCAATGTTACCACATCTCCGGATGCGTGCGTACATCTGAAGGATTGGTTGATGGAAATCTTCAAAGGAGTGATGCCCGCCACCTCTTCCTCCAGTCCACTGCAGAATTACCGGGAAAGTTGGGTTGGCCTTTGCGATATTGATGACTTGTTGGATGGCATCGATAGAGCCGGGTTTAAAGGAGATGTGTTTCAACCCAATCGTCTCAATGTACTCGTTGGCAACCTCGATTGACGGTACCCCGGCGCCAATAGTCAACCCTTCAATCGGAACACCGGCGGAACGAAGCTGTTGGAGAAGTGGGATCTGCCATCCCATAGCTCGGGGGTTCACATAGATAAGATTGACGGTGATACCGGCACCAGGGATCGTATTCTGTTCAATCTTCTGGAGAGCTGCGGTAAGACCCTTGGCATTGTAATAACCACCACCTAGCAATTTGCGTCAGCATAGGATATGCAAAATTTGAGGAAATGACATAGCTTACCGGCTAATTCAATCTGATACCCGGCATTCATAGTGGCCGCAACAAAGTCCCACGGGACAGTACAAGGTGTCATCCCAGCAACCATGACAGGCGGCCGTCCAAGCAATCGGGAAAATTTGGTGTCAACGAAGGTCTCTCCCTGCTTTGTTCGTACCAATTTAGGGCCATGCTCCTTCAGCCAGTTGACTGCATATTTGACCGCGTGCTCAGAATCTCTGTCGAATAGCTCCGGTTTGTATCCAACCTCATTGTTTGTGCCTTCGAAAGCGCCCGCTATAATTATGCGTACGCCAGTGCCGTCCTTATTGCGGTGGGTGAGAACACCAAGCCCGGAAATGCCCCCAGGGCCAAAGTCAAGGATGTGGGTTGCTCTGGGGAAAACCGTCGCGGTTTCCCAGTGAACAGGCTGCTGAGTAATCATATTCACTAATTCGGAAATGATTGATTCATCGCCCGGACCATCACGGAGGTCTTGACCGGTGGAGGTGTGGAAAACAGGAATTGCGAGATCCCGCCGGGTGAAAGCCCCTATCTCCTTGAGGTCCTCCAGAATGATACCGGTTGCGGACTCGAGGTAAGGAGAGTGGAAAGGTGCCGATATAGGTAGGAAGCGGTTTGTGAAACGAACCTTCCTCTCCGTAAAAGGAACACGATTCTGGTCCAATCCGGTTGGCGCTTTGACCTTCCTCAGACTAAGATTAAGGCCGTAAAGAGATTGGGGAGGACCGGTTACGACAACGTTCCTCGCACCATTGATCAAGGAGATGTGGATATGCCTATCCTCAGGCAAGTGCGTATTGGTAATATCAACGTGGTGCTGGACCTGTGCTTGAGGCAGGTCTCGTACCGACAGCATGGGCGATGGAGTACCTTCACCCTCATCGATGGAGTCTTGTAGGGTGCTAGGAGCTAGTGAAGTGCGGGGATAGGTTTGCTGGGAACGGCAACCGATCCAGAAAAGGACGGTGAGGGTGTCGGATGTGATACGATGGAATGAATCCCAAGTCGATGCAGATGCGATCGCGGCGGCGGTAACGATACCTTGAGAGTGGCCAGTTGTCCCTGCAAGCCCTTCTCGGAGTTCCCCAGGCTCCTTGGCGAGAATTTTGCAGGTTACGTAGTAATGCGCCAGTTGGACCAGCCCAATCACGGGGAAGGATACAGGAGCAGAAACTAGATAGGTAAGATCAGGGGTAGATTCCTCATCCTGCAGCCATCTCATAACATCGAGTCCCTTGGAATACACCTTTCCTGCGCGGGGATCTCGAGAAAGTGACGAAAGTAGCCGGGCACAATACACCAAATAATTTTCAACCAACCCGCCATAAACGCTGAAGATTTCACGAAGCTCATTAAAGTATTCTTCAATGTTCCCCTGTCCCCCAAAGACGGCATAAACGCCAGCGGTTTGTTCGGCAGCGGCACGAAACAGAGCAGATTCGTGTGCTTTGATGGGTCGGTTGGCCGCTAGGCGAGCACTATAATAGGATTTGACCACGTCCAGTCTCTTGGCCGGAGTGCCAGGCAATTGAGCGGCCACAGCATGAACTTCATTGCCCCGTAGAAAACGGCCTTCGAATTCAGTCAGAACAAGGCGTAAAACGTCCTCGTAGGTTCCCTGTGCGTCGTCCTCCCCTTCCGTAACTTGCCGCGTCACGAACGCCAAAAACCGGGAAAGAAGCTCGGGGACCGATGATGGCTCCTCGTCGAGAGCAAATTCGTCTGTAGGAGGTGGCAATTGAGATGCAAACCGCTGGCGAAGCTCGGTTGCATGATAGTGAAGGGTGGTCGGAATAAGGAGGGCGTGCTCAAGTGGTCCGTGATTGAGAACAAGAGGGCGGAGAGAGGATGCAGAATGAGGGGTAGAAACGCCGGTGGTGGTTCCTGGTGCACCGTACATGATGAAGATTGCCCGGAAAAAGGAAACTCGTGTGGCACTATGAAGATTCTTTCTAATCCGTTATCAGCACAACTCACGATGAATTGAACAGGAGGAGGGAACTCGGGTATAGTAGACAGCGGGGGGGGGGGGGGGGTAAGACGGTGATGGGAGGAACCAAACAAACAAACAAAAAGCTCCGACGGGAAACTCACGATTGGGATGAATGATGTTATCGCCCAAAGATATTATTACTATTTCGTAAGGAGAGAGCGAAGGAGGTAAAAAAAGCAATGGCGGAAAAAAACAAGAGAGAGAGAGAGAGAAAAATTGGTAAATGTATAGGGGGGGATTCTAGATACCGTCAAGTCGTGGAGGAGGCGATTAAGGAGGAGAGCTTGAGGATGAGAGGGTGATGGGGGAAGTAGGTAATGGAAAAGGTGAGGGGCCGGTGGGGAGAAGATTATGAATCAATTTGGCGTGAGGAGGATCAGGGGGTGCACAGTTCTGCACGTATCAATGCGGAGAGGTGTCTTTTGATGGCCTCTTTGGAACCATGAGTTGCTACGGTAGTAGCCTAGGAATCAGAGTTTTTTTTTTTGGAGGAACGTGAGCGAAGATTCTAATCCCTGCTCATGGATGGGTTGAGGCAAAATGTTGAGAGCTACAATGCCAAGATAGGGTATCGGGGCCTTTTTCCTCCAGCACAAAACTTGACAAAAGTGTTCCTGGCTCGCAGATCCTTGCAACTCAATGCATGCGTTGCAACGCTTGCTCCCGTGCTCATGTTCGCGTAATCATGACCCGGGTCTATTCGAGGAGTTGCATCCTTCTCCCAACAGTTTTTTTCGGGAATCCCTCGTCGGTCAACGTCTCAACCCCACCACCACACCCCCCACCCAAGCCTCAGCATCACTGTAACAGTGTAACCACAATCCGTTATCCCTCCTCTACTGGAATAGGGTTAGCTTAGTTACCGTATTCTTATTCCCGGAACCTTTGCCCAAGATCAATCTGCCCTAGAACTTTACCGCACAATACTGCCCTCACGTCTTATCCCACCACTACTGCCCCCCCCCCCCCTTCTCCTTCCCTCCCTCCCCCGTATGATACCTCCTGTTATCATCATTCATCATCCTCCTCCCTACCTGCTTGCCGTACTCCTTCCATCCTTCCTCATTCTTCGTCCTCTTCCCACCTCCTTGCTTCAATAAACTCTCACTCTCTCCTTTTTTCCCTCTTTTACACCTCAATCCCGCATATCCCTTTGCATCCGTTGGCAATTCTCCACTACATTTCCATTCCCAAGAATTCAATTACCCTAGACAGAATCCAGCCATTGGACTGGCTACGGAGAGGCTTTCGTAATTTAATCATCTTTTCCATCTCCAACTCATCTTTGTTTTGTCTAAAACTGCGGTCGCAGCACCTTTAGATCCCGCTTCGATAGCTTAGTTTTCATCTTATTCTCTTCAACCCCCATCACACCGTCATCATGAGACCCGAACAGGAACAGGAATTGGCTTACACCTTAATGGTGGAGCTTTTGGCTTACCAATTCGCAAGCCCCGTGAGATGGTTTGAGCTCCTGTGTTCCTCATTTCTTTGCATTTAGAAACGGTTGCTAATTGCCCCGATATCTCAGGATTGAAACTCAAGATGTTATTCTATCCCAACATGCTGCTGAACGCCTAGTCGAAGTCGGTCCATCGGATACATTGGGTGGAATGGCTCGACGTACCCTGGCCGCCAAATACGAAGCCTATGATGCGGCCCAATCCCTTCAACGTCAGATTCTTTGCTACAATAAAGACGCCAAAGAGATTTACTACGATGTTGAGCCTGTTGAGGAGGAAGAGGAGAGGCCCGCGGAATCTTCATCGGCCACTCCGACCCCTTCTGCGCCTGCCGAAGGTGCTGCTCCTCCAGCGGTAGCTCCACCATCAGCTTCCACTGGCCCGGCAGCGGCAGTTGCAGACGAACCGGTCCAAGCTGTAGACATTGTCCGATCTCTTATTGCCCAGAAGTTGAAAAAACCGCTTTCCGAAATTCCACTGTCAAAAGCCATCAAGGATCTAGTGAATGGAAAGAGCACATTGCAGAATGAGATTCTCGGAGGTCAATTCCCTTCTATCTCCCCATCTTATTTTTTTGGCTGTGCTAACGAAATTGGATTTTAGATTTACAAAAGGAGTTCGGGAACACTCCCGAAAAACCAGAGGACACACCGCTTGACGAACTGGGAGCTGCCATGCAGACAACCTTCAACGGACAGCTCGGCAAGCAATCTAGCTCTATGATTGCCCGCATGATCTCTTCCAAGATGCCCGGCGGTTTTAATATTACCACGGCGAGAAAGTATCTTACCGATCGCTACGGCCTGCAATCAGGCAGGCAGGATGGCGCCTTGATGCTGGCTATAACAATGGAGCCCGCGGCAAGACTAGGAAGCGAGGGTGACGCAAAGGCATTTTTAGATGATGTTGTAACAAAGTACGCTGCTAACGCTGGAATATCACTCTCTGGCCCTGCAGCCGGAGGTGCTGCCGCTGGTGCTTCTGGTGGAATGATGATGGATCCTGCGGCAATTGACGCCCTGACCAAGGACCAGCGAGCACTCTTCAAGCAGCAATTGGAGCTGCTTGCACGCTATCTCAAGATGGATCTCCGATCAGGTGAAAAGGCGTTTGTGGGATCACAAGAGGCCAACAAGCTTCTCCAGGCACAGATCGACTTGTGGAATGTTGAACACGGGGAATTCTACGCCTCCGGTATCGAACCGTCCTTCTCCCCGCTGAAGGTTAGGGTTTATGATTCATCATGGAACTGGGCTCGACAGGATGCGCTTAACATGTACTTTGACATCATCTTCGGCCGCCTCAAGCTCATTGACCGAGAAATTGTCTCCCAATGCATTCGAATCATGAACCGATCAAATCCTACCCTAGTGGAGTTCATGCAATATCATATCGACAATTGCCCCGCCGATCGCGGTGAAACATATCGCCTAGCTAAGGATCTCGGTTATCAGCTTATCGCTAACTGCCAAGAGGTCCTTGGGGCAGCCCCCGTGTACAAGGATGTTCAGTATCCAACCGCGCCACAGACCACTATTGATGCCAAGGGTAATATGCAATATTCTGAAGTACCGCGGCCAGCCGTTCGGAAACTTGAGCATTATGTCAAAGAAATGGCCACCGGGGGAAAGCTCACTGAATATGGCAACCGAACTAAAGTTCAGAACGATTTGGCCAAGGTGTACAAGATTATCAAGCAACAACACAAGCTTTCTAAATCGTCCCAGCTACAGATCAAGACCCTCTATGCCAATGTCTTCCGCAGCTTGGCCATGAATGAAGCTCAGATGTTTGCAGAGGGTGCGAGGACAAACAAAAAAGTTGGAGGCAAGAAGGCCCAGTCTCCCGGAAAGGGTCGCGTCGAATGCATTCCATTCCTTCATTTGAAGAGAAAGGAAGAAAACGGATGGGAATATTCTAAGAAACTAACTGGATTGTATTTGGATTGTTTGGAACAGGCCGCCCAGGTAAGCGATATTTGAGCGGTCGGCTACGCATTTTTGCTAACATCTTTTAGTCTGGTGTTACTTTTGAAAGTAAAAACGTTTTGATGACTGGTGCTGGTGCCGGGTCTATCGGAGCAGAGGTTCTACAGGGCCTCATTAGCGGCGGTGCCAGGGTTGTTGTTACCACCAGTCGCTTCTCGCGTGAAGTAACGGAATACTACCAGGCAATGTACTCTAAATTTGGGTCACGCGGCTCCCAGCTGATTGTTGTGCCGTTCAACCAAGGTATGAATTTCGTACTCGTGATTTATATTCTAAAGCTAATGAATTCACAGGAAGTAAGCAGGATGTCGAGGCCCTCGTTGACTACATCTATGATGAGAAGAATGGTCTTGGTTGGGATCTTGACTATGTCGTTCCTTTCGCTGCTATTTCCGAAAACGGCCGCGAGATTGACGGCATCGACTCCAAGTCAGAGCTTGCCCACCGTATCATGTTAACCAATTTACTTCGTCTCCTTGGTATGGTTAAGACCAATAAAGCTTCCCGCGGCTTTGAAACACGGCCCGCCCAAGTTATTCTACCTCTGTCTCCCAATCATGGTACCTTCGGAAATGACGGCCTCTACTCCGAATCCAAATTAGCCCTAGAGGCGTTGTTCCAAAGATGGCATTCGGAGTCTTGGGGAAGCTATCTTACCATCTGCGGTGCTATCATCGGTTGGACCCGTGGCACCGGCCTTATGGGAGGGAATAACTCCATCGCCGAGGGTATTGAAAAATTGGGTGTTCGCACGTTTTCTCAGCCTGAGATGGCCTTCAATCTTCTTGGTCTTATGGCGCCTGCGATTGTTGACCTCTGCCAAATTGAGCCTGTATTTGCCGATCTTAACGGTGGCTTCCAATATATCCCCAACCTGAAGGATGTTTCCGCCCAGCTTAGGCAAAACCTCCTGGAGACATGTGAAGTTCGTAAGGCGGTTACTGCGGAAACTTCTATAGAGCACAAGATCGTTAACGGTGAAGATTCGGAGAAACTTTACCAAAAGGTTACTATTCAGCCCCGCGCCAACATGAAATTTGACTTCCCCGAACTCCCTGATTACAAAAAGGAGCTTGAGCCGCTCGCACAAAACCTACGCGGAATGGCCGACCTGGAGAAGGTGGTTGTTGTTACCGGCTTTGCCGAAGTCGGGCCTTGGGGCAACTCCCGCACTCGATGGGAGATGGAGGCATATGGCAAATTTTCGCTTGAGGGGTGCATTGAAATGGCCTGGATCATGGGCCTCATTAAGCATTTTAAGGGGCCTATTAAGGGCAACCAGTACGCTGGTTGGGTTGATGTTAAGACCGGCGAGCCCGTCGAGGACAAAGATATAAAACCCAAGTATGAGAAATACATTCTGGAGCATTCCGGGATCCGATTCATTGAGAGCGATTTGTTCAACGGCTACGACCCGAAGAAGAAAGAGCTCCTCCAGGAAGTCGTGATTGAACATGACCTGGACCAATTCGAAGCCAGCAAGGAGACTGCCGAGGAATTTAAGAGGCACCATGGCGATAAGGTCGAGATATTTGAAATCGCGGATTCTGGAGAGTACACTGTTCGTATTAAAAAGGGTGCCATCCTGTTCATCCCGAAAGCCTTGAAGTTTGATCGTCTAGTGGCAGGCCAAATTCCCACCGGGTGGAACGCGAAAAAGTACGGAATCCCCGATGATATTATTAGTCAGGTTGACCCGGTCACTCTTTACCTCTTGGTGTGCGTTGTCGAATCACTCTTGGCCTCAGGTATCACCGACCCTTATGAATTCTACAAATATGTTCATTTATCCGAGGTCGGAAACTGTGTTGGTTCCGGCGTTGGTGGTATGACCGCACTGAGAGGAATGTACAAGGACAGGCATATGGACAGGCCTATCCAGAAGGACATTCTTCAGGAATCTTTCATCAATACCATGTCTGCGTGGGTCAACATGTTGCTCCTTTCGTCCACTGGTCCCATCAAAACACCCGTAGGTGCGTGTGCCACAGCTGTTGAGTCGCTTGATATTGGTTATGAGACGATCGTTGAGGGCAAGGCTCGAGTGTGCTTTGTTGGTGGCTTCGATGATTTCCAGGAGGAAGGCTCCTACGAATTCGCTAATATGAAGGCAACCAGCAACGCCGAGGAAGAACTGCTGCACGGAAGAACCCCTCAAGAAATGTCCAGACCTACAACCACCACGCGTAACGGCTTCATGGAATCTCAGGGATGTGGCGTACAACTTATCATGACTGCAAAACTTGCTTTGGAGATGGGTGTTCCTATCTACGGTATTGTGGCTCTTACCGCTACTGCCACTGATAAGATTGGAAGGAGTATCCCCGCACCGGGACAGGGTATCCTTACCACCGCCCGCGAAGCTGCCAGCAAATTTCCTAGTCCACTCCTCGATATCAAGTACAGGCGGAGGCAACTCGAGCTTAGAAAATCCCAGATCAAGCAATGGACTGAGAGCGAGCTCCTATACCTCCAGGAGGAGGTTGCGGCTATGAAGGCTGAGAAGGCTGGCTTTGACGAGAACGAGTATATGCAGGACCGCGCAGGCCATATCGAGCGAGAATCGCAAAGACAGGAGCGGGAAGCCCTCAATGCATGGGGCAACGACTTTTGGAAGCAGGATCCTCGGATCGCGCCATTGAGAGGAGCCTTGGCCGTGTGGGGTCTAACTATTGATGACTTGGGCGTTGCTTCCTTCCACGGAACCAGCACCAAGGCAAACGATAAGAACGAGTCCGATGCTATTAATAAGATGATGGTGCACCTTGGCCGGCAAAAAGGTAATGCGGTTCTCGGTGTCTTCCAGAAATACCTCACCGGACATCCCAAGGGTGCCGCCGGTGCTTGGATGATGAACGGAGCCATACAAGTCTTGAACTCTGGGCTTGTTCCCGGTAACCGAAATGCTGACAACGTCGACAAGAGCCTCGAACAATTTGATTACCTCGTCTACCCAAGCCGTAGCATCCAAACAGACGGTATCAAGGCATTTTCAGTCACTTCGTTTGGTTTCGGCCAAAAGGGTGCTCAAGCAATTGGCGTTCACCCTAAATATCTCTTTGCCCTCTTGGATGAGCAAGCCTACGAAACTTATCGGGCCAAGGTCAATTCCCGCTACAAGAAAGCTTACCGATACTACCATACTTCCTTGGTGGAGAATAATCTGTTCCAGGCCAAGAGCGATCCTCCGTATGCCCCAGATCAGGAATCTCAAGTTCTGCTTGACCCTCTCGCCCGTGTGCAAGCGGACAAAAAGACCAACAGCTATACCTATCCTGCCCAAATCCAGAAGAAGCGGCCTGATCCTTCGGTAGAGAATACCAGAAAGCTCGTCGAACATTTAGCATCGGCGACTGCCGGCGAAAATAGTAAGATTGGAGTTGACGTTGAGTTAATCTCTAGCATCAACATTGATAACGAGAACTTTATCGAACGCAACTTCACCTCGGCCGAGCAGGAGTATTGCCGGAAGGCTCCCAGCCCACAAGCCAGTTTCGCAGGTAGATGGAGTGCTAAGGAGAGTGTCTTCAAGGCGTTAGGCGTTTCCAGCAAGGGCGCCGGTGCTCCGTTGAGAGACATTGAGATCCTCAGTGATGACAAGGGTGCCCCCGTTGTCGTGGTATGTTTATAGCCTTTCCCTATCCTGTTTCGCACCTCATTTCTAATTCACTCATAGTTGCACGGTGATGCCAAAGAAGCAGCCGGCAGGGCTGGTGTGAAGGGGGTTCAAGTATCGATCAGTCACAGCGATGCGCAGGCAATTGCGATCGCAGTTTCGAGTTTCTAGGTGCATGGGATTTCTTGCTTGGGCTTTTTTAGTTTCATTTTGTCGCTATTGCTTTTCCTAATCTTATCACGATTTACGAATACCAATGTATGTAATAATTCTCTTGTACGGGATGCATGGGGCGGGAAACTTGTCAAGAGGTATTCACTAGGATGCTAAAAATAGAGCTCTTTTATCATAGGCGTTTTTCTCGCTAAAATAGAAAGTTTATCTGAAGTCACCCCCCCCCTTCGGATGTGTTTAGGCGGCACGGCATTAGCGGGCCGAGTTGATATTTAACATTTCAGAGCCCGCCCGGATACCATAGTTCTGTCACTGAGGCTCTGGCTAGTTGGCGATGCCAAAAGGACTCGAACGACCGGACCTTGTGCTAGGGCTTTGGAGTTGCCTCTCTTAGTATCATAAGTTATAGCGTTCATTCCCCCCCTTTTTTTGTCACGGCAAGTAGATTTTTAGTGTTTTTTTTTTTTGGAAATTTCGGAGGACAGACGGAGCGCGTGTCAAATTGTTCGAGTTCCCACGATATAATCGGAGAAGCCAAGTGCTCCAATCACCAGGGACTTGGTATCCCGATGGCGCCATATCCCCCGCATTTCCGCCACATCGAAGGACTTGATTTAACATATTACCTGCAGGAGAATCCCGGCAGGCAATCCAATATAAAATAGTGGTCCCCTTGCGCAAACAAGCCACTATTGGGTACTGTGCGCGGCGGCAGGGACGGGCAGCGCATTGGTCAAATCCGAGCCCCCCACAAGTGGCCGCTAATCTGCGTCAGATTAGTAGTTCCCGATCCGATCATACTTGAGTACTTCATAAAACGATTTAATACGTGCCCTGGGCTGCGAATAGATACAAGCTCAGATTCATGCACGAATGAAAAAGAATAGAGGCTGAAAATTAATGAAGAGAGAGGGATGGGAAACAACACATCAAACCGCGGAAGCCCCCACAATATCAATACGAGCACCGAAATCATCTGCTTCCTCCGATTCCCAATCTTTCTCCTCGCCCGTGACAGCCTGAACCCTATACAAACCAATTCTCGCCCAGGCGCCATCCTTATTCTAAGCTATTTTCCCCTAGCGGCGGGCCTCAATTTGACCAGTAAATACGGTAGTATGAGACATATCCCTGAAAGGGAGTGGAGCCTGAGTCCTTTGGGGTACGTTGCATGGCGGGTTTCGAGTAGTACCGGTAGCGGACTAGACGACACGATGTTACCCACCGCAGTCCGCCTTCAGGGCTGACGAACTGCCCCGCTGCGAAGACTACTCAATCCTCCAATCCCCCTATTCCCACCGCCCATTGAGATAAAATCACCCACGATACCAGCATGGTGGATGCGAAGATCTAGAATTTCATTGTCAACCTGAGATACTAATGAAGTTTTCAAAACATTGAAACCAACCTTCCAGCTCCGCCCCCTGCTCCCTTGCAAATCCATCGCTCCCGCAATAGCCCAATACAGGCCTATAGCTGCAATATACAATAATATAGCTAGTATAAGCAAATATATGGGCAACCAAAGTATTAATGCGGCCTTGTAGGATGGGAGCTTGGTCCCTCTCCCGTCTTCCACCTGCTCTGCGGTTCCCACCCCTGTCCCCTGTCGTCCCTCGTCACCCCACTCTCTCTCCCCGCGCTCTTCTCGCCCCTCTCCACCCCCCGGCCCTCCCACCGCAAAGTCCCCACCAGCCCCAACAGGGGGGGTCCCCTTACGTGTAGAAAATGCGGTGCGCAAGTCCCTTGCACATCCACACTTGGCTAACGAATAATGCAATAGGAAGGAATAGTGCACGCAGAGCAAACCGATGACGAGGCTGGTGGTACATAGTCCTGGGATGATCCAGTGTATTGTCGGCATATATTGCAGTTGGAGGGAGGAGCTGGCTACCTGGGCTACAAGTGCTGCAGCGAGACCTGTCATGCTGCACTGTGCCATCTGAGTGGAGCGGTAGTCAAGAGCATCCTGGTCATTAGCCAGGAGGATATTAGATTCAATGGTCTTTAGGATTTCTTGGATACCCGTGGGGTAGAGCAAAAGGAGGGCGAATAGGTTGAGATTGTATGGTTTAAATTGCTAATTTTATTGTGGTCAGTTTGTGTTGCGGCTCAGCAGTGAAAGAGCAAGTAGATATACTTCGACATGACTCTTCCACATAGCACCCATCCCGCTTCCATCCCCGGAGTTCAATTTCCGAACGGTAGATGCAACTTTAAAAGGCAGAAATACTGTTCTGGTAAACAATTTGACGCAGGCTCCTGCTTGTGCCGCCATGGCTGAAAGGTGTAGGTTGGATTCCTCCTATCTCAGAGGGATCTTGAAGAGATATTTGGGTGATAACGGGCCTGTATTTATCATTTTTCTTTCGAGGTACCCCGCGAAATGAATCATGCCGCTGGGTGGACAAGATACGAGAACGAAGCCAAAACTCGAACAAAATATGTGCAACCCTCCGATTGGCCCCAGTGCCTTCTCGACCACCTAGAGTACGATACATGCTCCAGCCAGCACACCTTAAAAGCTCGACAGACTTTTTTTTCTTCACTAAAGATCAACACCGATGTGCCCTCCGGCCGCATAATTTGCACTACAAATACTTAATTTCGACCAATCAGACCAGAGTTCGACGTGCTATCAATGTGTTTTCCGACAGCAAACCGAATCGATCCGGTCGTTCTACGTGTCCTAGGCTTCGAAGGCCATGTACCGGCAGACGAAAGCCGATCTGCCCGTAATTTTTTGATGTTTATGAACCCGGCGAATATTACATACGACCAAGGTCCTGCAGCCCTAGCCCATTTTTTGCCTACGGTACATGCAACGCAGCTTTGTTCACAAACGCCAGAAAATTACGAGTAGGAGCCAATCAACGGACGTATAGTACTCGCATTGGCTAAAGCACCATAGATCGCCCTTCGGGCAAATGCCATAGCTCATCGTATTAGATTTCACCAAGGTCTTCTCTCTCACAATAGGGGCACCCACCCCCGGGGCTGAAAAAAGCGTTTTGGGAGTGGTGATTTCATATATTTGTCCTAGCGATACCTAGCCGGCGTTCACTAGTCAAGCAAAAAACAAATCCCTCCTGCCTATTTTGCGAGTGGTAATTTTCTAGATCATCTGTTAGATTTGTATGCAAAAATGGCTCTAGCCACACCCAAGGTTTTCGATTCGAAAAACCTGCATTACCATCTTCCACTGCCAGAGCCAAACCCCGCCAAACAATAGGGTAGCTGCATGAGAAAAGACAGCAGTCATGCAAAGGCTGACCCTGCTCAGGGTGTGCGTACAGTACAGGGCCGATCACTAGCTGGAGACGGCACTGTCATAGGCCTGCAGATGTTGGGCGGGTATGCTTGGCTTTGCTGTGAGAGTGTGACCAATCGTTCACGAGATGTGCGGAGAATTCGCATACGAGAGATTTTTTAACAATAGATTGTAAAGGTATATCTTTCCTTTGATATCATGGGAGTGCATGGAGGAAAAGTACGTGTGGGGGGAAACAGAAATAGGTGTAGTGAAAGTTAAATTTCATATGCTTCCTGCAAAGTGTCTGAGTTCCAGGGGAATCCTCTGAGCTTATTAAATACCTACTTCCGTGCGACATCGGCAGAGATATACCCCGCATCCGATGCATTGGTGTTGCGTCCAGATGCAGGTGATGCCAGCTTTGCGCCCTGGGTGTTTGGTCCATTCTTGGTGTACTCATACCGTAAGAGCTCAAACAATCGAACCTTGTGCTAGGGCTTTGGAGTTGCCTCTCTTAGTATCATAAGTTATAGCGTTCACCCCCTCCTTTTTTTATCATGGCAAGTAGATTTTTAGTGTTATTTTTGGAAATTTCGGAGGACAGATGAAGCCGTGTCAAATTGTCCGAGCTCTTATGGTATAATATTTGGAGAGGCCTAGTGCTCCAATCACCTGGGACTTGGTATCCCGATGGCGCCATGTCCCCCGCATTTCCGCCACATCCAAGGACTTGATTCAACATATTACTTGCAGGAGAATCCCGGCAGGCAATCCAATATAAAATAGTGGTCCCCTTGCGCAAACTAGCCACTGTTGGGTACTGTGCGGGGCGGCAGGGACGGGTAGCGCATTGACTGGTCAAATCCGACCCCCCCACAAGTGACCGCTAATCTGCGTCAGATTAGTAGTTCCTGATCTGATCATACTCGCGATAAGTATTAGGGGTAAAGTATTGGAACAAACTAGGGCCAAGATGGCTAACGCAAAACCCCTCCCTTCATTCAGATCCTAAGTTGTCTAAAGAGGAAAATAACTGCTCTTTTTTTTTTGCTCCTCGCGGAATAGGCTGGTCAGGCTAGCGTACCCCGGGATTGTACTGCCGTGAGCTGCAATGCCGGTATCGGCACGCATCTCTTACGCTTAAGATAATAAAATGATGGAACCTCGCACAGAGATTTGCCCCTCTATTTGTTTTAATACTTTACTTCGTAAAATTGTTTGGTATGTACTTCAGGCCACAGATACTATAGATACAAGCATGAATGAAAAAGAATAGGGGTTAAAATGAGGAGAGACGGGAAACAACCCATCAAACCGCGGAAGCCTCTACTGTACAATATCAATATGAACATCGAAATCATCTGCTTCCCCCGATTCCCGAGCTTCCTCTTCTCTTGTGGCTGCCTGCGGCCTATCCAAGCTAATTCTCACCGAGACACCATCCTTATTCTACTCTAGTTGCCCCTGGCAGGAGGTCGAATTTCGCCGGTAAATGCTATAGTATGAGAAATTTCCCCATGAAGGGAGTGGGGCCTTAGTCCTTGGGGGTGAGTTGCAGGGCAGGTTCCGGCTAGGACCAGACGGGAAAACACGATGTCATCCACCGCAGATCAGCTTCAGGAAAGATGAACTGCTCCGCAGTGGGGACAGCAAGCCTGCTATTTCCCAAGAGACCACAAGCCATTGATATCCGGCCACCGTCATTACCAACGCGGCTATATTTAAGACCTAGAGATTTATTGTCAGCCCGAGATACTAAAGAAGGTGTCAAAGCATGGAAACCAACCCAGATGCTCTGAGTCCGCCTCTCTTCCAAATCCGCATATGATGCAATAATCCAGTACAGGTATATAGTTGCGAGATACAATAATAAAGCTAGCTCCAGCAAATGGAGGGGCAACCAAAGCTTCAACACGGCCGTATAGGATGCAACCCTTTTCTCCCTCCTTTCTGCGACGCTTTTCTCCCCCCTTTCTGCGGCGCCTCTCTCCCCCCTTTCTGCGACGCTCTCCTCCCCCCCTTCTGCGATCCCTCTCTTCCCCCCTTCTTCCATCGGCCCTCGGATTCCCTCCTCCAACTGCCTGTCTCTCGCCCCCGCCTCCTCTCCTCCCTCGTCACCTCCCCCTCTCCCTTGATGAACTTCTCCTTCCCCCTCTCTCACCCCGCACCCTTCTCTCGCCTCTCCACTCCCCGCCTCTCCATCTCCGCTCTCTGGCTCTATTTCCCCACCCCCCGGCCCTCCTTCTTCACTGCCCCCCCCAGTCCCAACAGGGGCCCTCTGTGTAAATGCGGTGATCAAGTCCTCTGCGCATGTACACTTGGCGAACAAATAATGCATTCGGAAGGAATAGTACACGCAGAGTAATGCGATAACGAGGCTGCTGGTACATAGTGCGGGGACGATTGGATGTATTGTCTTCATATATTCCAGCTGGAGGGAGGAGCTGGCTATCTGGGCCACTAGTGCTCCAGCGACACCTGTCATGCTGCACTGTTCCATCTGATTAGAGCGGTAGTCCAGAGCAGCCTTCTCAGTAACGCCGATGACCTTAGATTCAACCGTCTTTAGGAGTCCTGGTATCTTCGTAAGGGAGAGTGAAAAGCGAACTATTGGGTGGATGTTGTATGGTTCAAGTTGCTGATTCTTATTTTGGTTAGTTTGTGTTGCGGCTTAGTAGCGAAAGAGCGGGAAGATACCCGGACATAATTGTTCCACGTAGTCTGACGCTGGCTCCCCACCTCTATGCCTCCTTCCCGGGTGGTACTTGCAGATTTAGTTGCAAGGGGCCGCGGTGTTCCAGTGGGGGATTCGACTCGGACTTGTACTTCTGCCACCATAACTGGAAGATGTAGATTTGGCTTCTAACTACTATCTCGAACGACTTTGCAGAGATTTCCTGGCGATAACGGGTCTGTAGTTATAATTTTTCGCCAGTGGCACCCCGCGAAATAAATAAATCATTGAGTGCACAAAAAGGAAGACAAGGCCAAAACTCAAACAAAATAGGCGACACATGCATACTCGAGTACTCATGTTGTCAGCGTGTGTTGTCCGGCAGTAGACCAGTAAGGTGTTCCACACCATAGCGGGGCCCCGGCATAGCCAGCCATCTGCGAGTTTGGGCAATGTGGTTGGCTGAACCTCAGCCGGAATCCCAAATAGTGGCCTGTAGACAAGATAAGGCAACAACGAATAAGGGGGGACAACGAACGCCAAGCACGAACCTAACTGCACTCCAGTACCGACACGGCAGATTTCCTTCTAAGGCATTCTGGTAGGGCTATTGAGACATCAAGAGAAAGTTACGCTTTTCAGGCCATTCATACTTAGCGTTCGTTCAACTTCGTTGCCCCCCTCGTCCGTTGTCCCCTCGTTTGTTGTCTCCCCATCTTGTCCAATATCTGGGTGGAGGGCTCGCCATGCCGGGCGCTCGCTAGGGTTCGTCTGTGTGCACGATTTTAGTGGAGCGTGGATGGGGCTTACTCGAGTACGAGTATGCCATATGCGCATGCAGCGGTATATATGTTCAAAGAGGGGAAATTCGGTGAATGCTTTAAAGATAATAATTGGCAAATTTGGTTTTCTAGGGTGCTAACTGGCCAAGCTCGAGTATTTGGTTTAAATCAATAAATTCTATACTAAGTATAAGGAAGCATTTGGTTATAGAGCTTGTTGCGAATCACTACCCCAGTGCCCATTTTTGTGTTTTGCTAGTAGACGCCAGAGAGATTTAACTAGGATAATATATTGCATTAGCCAGTGTCCACGGATTTTATTACTATCCCGAGTAGACTAAAAAGGTGTAGGGGTTAATTGGCGAATATACTCGTATTGGTTAAACCACCATAGATCCCCCTTGTAGCAAATAACCCATCTTATAGTCACCCAGTTCTTCCCTCTCACAATAGAGGAATTCGCCCCGGGTTTGAGAAAAGCGTTTTGCGGGCGCCAAATTTCAAGTTCATGCTTCGGATTTGTATGCAAAAAGGTGTTAGAAACACTAGAAGATTTCGACTCGAAAAAGCTGCATTACCGTCTTTCAATCCTGGACTCAAATCCCTCTAAATAATAAGACAGTTGCATGGGAAAAGCCAGCAGTTATGGTGAATGCGCACAGACTAACCCTGCTCGGAGTATGCATACAGAGGCGATCACTAGCCGGAGACGGCACTGTCATAGGCCTGCAGATGTTGGGTGGATATGCTTGGCTTTGTTGTGAGAGTGCGACCAATCGTTCACGAGTTGGGCAGAGAGTTCTCATGCAGGAGATTTTTTAAGAATAGATTATAAATATATGTCTTTCCTTTGATGTCACGAGGGTGTATGGAGGAAAAGGACATGATAGGTGTGGTGAATGTTAAATTTCATATGCTTCCTGCAATGTGTCTGAGTTCCAAGGGAATTCTCTGAGTTTATCGTGCGCCATCAGCAAAAATATATCCTGCATCTGATGCATTGGTGTTGCGTGCAGATGCAGGTGATGCCAGTTTTGCGCGCTGGGTGTTTGGTCCGTTCCTAGGGCTACCGGTACCCTAGTGTACTCATAATATGATATCATACCGTAAGAACTGGGACAATAGAACCTTGTGCTAGGTCTTTGGAGTCGCTTCACTTAGTAAGTTCTAGCCTTCATTCCCTTTTTTTTTGTCGCGGCAGGTAGATTTTAGTATGTTTTGTTTCTCTCCTCTTTTCCAGAGGAGGAGGAATTTCGGAGGCCAGACGGGGCGCGTGTCAAATTGTTCGAGTTCCCACGGTATGATATTCGGAGAGGCCCAGTGCTCCAACCACCTGGGGCTTGGTATTCTGATGGCGCCATATCCCCCGCATTTCAGCCACATTGAAGGACTTTATCCAACATATTACCTGCAGGAGAATCTCGGCAGGTAATCCAATATAAACCATAGGTATCCTTGCCCAAACAAGCCACTCTTGGGTACAATACTGTGCGGGATGGCAGGGACGGGTAGCGCATTGACTGGTCAAATCCGACCCTCCACAAGTGACCGCTAATCTATGTCAGATTAGTAGTTCCCGATCCGATCATACTTGAGCACTTCGTAAATTTTTTTAATATGTACTTCGGGCTGCAAATAGATACAAGCTCAGGTTTAAGCATGAATGAAGGAGAATAGAGGCTAAGAATTAATGAAGAAAGAGAGACGGGAAACAACACATCAAACTGCGGAAGCCCCTACAATATCAATACGAGCATCGAAATCATCTGCTTCCTCCGATTCCCAATCTTTCTCCTCTCTTGTGACTGCCGAAACCCCATCCAAACCAATTCTCGCCCAGGCACCATCCTTATTCTAAGCTATTTGCCCCTAGCGGGCGGGCTAAATTTGACCAGTAAATATGGTTGTATGAGGCATTTCCCTGAAAGGGAGTGGAGCCTGAATCCTTTGGGGTGAGTTGCACGGCGGGTTTCGAGTAGTACCGGACCGGGCGACACGATGCTACCCACCGTAGTCCGCCTTCGAGACTGGGGAACTGCCTCGCTGCGAAGACTACTCAGCCCCAAACTCCCCAAACACCACCGCCCAGACACCGTAAACCGTCCATGTTACCACCAGGAAGGATGCCATGATCTAAGAATTCATTGTCAGCCTGTAGTGCTGATGAAAGTTTCAAAACATGGAGACCGACCCCCCAGCTCCGCCCCCCGCTCCCTTGCAAATCCGTCACTCCCGCAATACCCCAATACATGAATATAGTTGCCATATATAATATTATAGCTAGCACAAGCAAATAGGGGGGCAACGAAAGCGTTAATACGGTCTGATAGGATGGGAGGGGCTCGGACGCTCTCTCCTCTTCGGCCTGCTCTGCCGTTCCCACCCCTGTCGACCCTTTTCCCTCTCCACCCCGCGGCCCTCCCTCCACAAGGTCCCCACCAGCCCCAGCAGGGGTCCCCTTACGTGTAGAAAATGCGATGCGCAAGGCTCTTGCAGATCCCCACCTGGTTAACGAATAATGCAATAGGAAGGAATAGTGAACGCAGAGAAACCCGACGATGAGGCTGGCGGTACATAGTCCTGGGACGACCCAGTGTATTGTCGGCATATATTGCAGCTGGAGGGAGGAGCTGGCTACCTGGGCTACTAGTGCTCCAGTGAGACCTGTCATGCCGCACAGGTCCATCTGAGCGGAGCGGTAGCCAAGAGCATCTTGGTCTTCAGCCAGGAGGATATTAGATTTGACGGCCTCCAGCGTTTCTGTGATAGGCGTGGGGAAGAGCAAAAGGAGGACGAATTGGTTGAGTCTGTATGGTTCAAGATACTAATTTGAGTGCGGTTAGTTTGTGTTGCGGCTTAGTAGTGATAGAGAAGGTAGATACATCGACATGACTCTTCCACTTAGCAACAAGCCCTCTTCCCCCCCCCTGTTTCCACCCCAAAAGGATATACCCAAGTCTAAAAGGCAGAAATACTACTCTAATAAACCATCCGAGGTAGACCCCTACTTGTACCATCGTAGCTGAAAGGTGTAGGATGGATTCCTCTCATCTCAGGGGACCTTGATGAGATATTTGGGTGATAACGGGCCTGTATTTATCATTTTTCGTTCGAGGTACCTCGCGAAATGAATCATGCCGCTGAGTAGGCAAGATACGAGCGCGAAGCCAAAACTCAAAAAAAACATGTGTAACCCTCCTATTGGCCCCAGTGCCTTCTCGACCACTCGGAGTACGATATATGCTCCAGCCAGTACTGGGGTAGGAAGTACCGTAAAAACTCGAATAGAAGAAAAATGTGCTAGGACGTTGGAGTTGCCTCTCCTAGTAAGGCGCCTCGTATATTCCTTTTCTTTTGTCTCAACTGGGGGCTGAGTTTGCGGTGTTTTCCCCTCGCGTAGCTCAGAAGGGAAATTCCAACGTCCTAACACATTTTTCTTCTATTCGAGTTTTTACGGTATTGGGACAAGCAGGGGCAGCAGAGGCCTGAGCATATCCCGGAAGGAGTATCAAAGAACCAAAAAAGTAAGATAACCGCCAATCCGAGTAATTCCACTACCCCCTACTTGTCCCAATACGGTATTCCCTCACCCAAGTATCTCAAAAGCTCGACACATTTTTTTCTTCTTTCACCAAAAATGAGCATCGATGGGCTATCCGGCGGCACAATTTGCTTTTCACACGTAATTTCGACCAATCAGACCACTCTTCCACAGACTTTTGCGCACCCTTTAGGCACTATCAATGTGTTTTCAGACAGCAAACTGGCAATCGGCCCGGTCGTTCTACAAGTACATGTCCTAGGCTCCGAAGGCCACGTACCGGTAGACGAAAACAGATCTACTCGTAATTCTCTGATGCTTATGAACACGACTAATACTGCATACAACCAAAATCCTGCGGCCCTGGCCTATTTTTTGCCTGGACGCGGTGCGGCTGTGTTCGCGAACGCCAGAAAGTTACGAGTGGGGGCCAATCGGCGAGACATACTCGCATTGGCAAAAGCACCATAGATCGCCCTTCTGGCAAATACGGTAGCGCAGCCCATCGTATAGTGTTCGCTAAGGTCTCCTTCCCTTTCACAATAGGGGTACCCGCCCCCGAGGTTGAAAAAAGCGTCTTGCGAGTGCTAATTTTCTATATCATTTGTTAGATTTGTATGCAAACTTTAGACACACCAAGGTTTTCGACTCGAAAAACCTGCATTGCCATCTCCCAACCCCAGAGCTAAACCCCGCCAACAATAGGGGAGCTGCATGAGAAGGGACAGCGGTCATGGTGAATGTGGGCAGGCTAACACTGTTCCGGGTATGATACACCAGCTAGAGGCCGCACTGTGATGGGCCGATATGCCTGACTTCGTTGTGAAAGTGTGACGCGTCGTTCATGAGATGTGCAGATCATCCACAAACGGGAGATTTTTTATAGAGGCGTGTATTTCTTTTGATACTACGGGAGTGGATGGACGAATAATGGCATGCGGGGGAAGATAGAGATAGGTGTGGTGAAAGTCAAATTTCATATGCTTCCTGCAAGGTGCTTGAGTTTCAGGGGAATTCTCTAAGTTTATTAAATTTACCTACTTCCGTGCGACATCAGCAAAATGTACTCGTGTCTTCGCGCCAAGATTGGGCACCTCTTTAGGAATAGCCTCTCTTAACTCATAAAAAGTATTAGTGTTCGAGCTGCTTAAATGGGAGTGAACAGTGCCAGTAGGTGAAGGCCAGATACAAGAATGACCTCACTATTCAAGCAACCTGGATCTGGCAGGAAATGCTATCGACTGGTCTCCGCTGTTCATGGAGGATAAGAATTCAGTATCTACATAATTCTGGAGTCCGCAAGTTGATAGCATAGGAAACAGCAGCGCGGAAGGAAGAATCCTTTCAGGTGCTACCAGAGGGACCACCATCGCTCTTTACAAGTGTAATTGGATGTCTTTCGTGCAAGTTGGATGGGCTTTCCCACCATGGAGCTTCTAATTAGAGGAAAGCAGGGTGCGCACTATGCTTTTTATGGGTTCGGGGAGGCAATTCCAAAAGAGGTGCCCAATCTTGGCGAGGAGACAAGAGTACCCTGCATCAAATGCATTGGTGTTGCGTCCCGATGCAGGTGATGTCAGTTTTGCGCCCTGGGTGTGGCTACCGATACCATAGTGTATCCACAGGGGTCAGAATTACGCGACTGAGGGTGGGTACCCGGCGTCGCATGTACAAGTTACAGGCATAAAGAACCCGAACAACAAGCACGACGACCGGTATTTACCTCATTTTTGAAATAACGACTACGAAAGAACATCGCGATCGAACATTCAACGAATAGCGTAACGCCAGAACGCTCCATCTACGGCTACAGATTGTCTTTAGGATTTAGTGCTTACCTGAAGAGGCATGGGTGGAAATGGCATTTTGGGAGGGGGATGGACGAGAGGTGGAAAGAATAGGGATAGGGTTGGGAAGGGTGTTGTTGGCAAGAGACGATTGGAGGAGGAGGATGTGAGATGGGTCATGGGTGGAAAAGTGGGTGTGGTGAGGGGATTGGATGGAGAGCAGGAGTTTTTGATGGGATTGGAGGAAGGGGAGAAGGGGTGGAGCAATGGGAGTTACGAGATTGTTAAGGGTGGGGAGGAAGTGGATATGATTGGTGGAGAAAAGGAGTTGACTGTGTTTGAGGAAGCGGAGGAGTTGGATATTAGTAGGTTGTTGGAGGAGTGTGGGGAGGGAAAAGAGGTGGTGAGGCTAAGTGATAGGAAAGGGAAAGGGGTGGTGAGAAGCGTGGGGGAGATAGGTAAGATGTTTGAGAAAGGGTTGGTAGGGGAGAGAGTTGAGGAGGTTAAGAGGTTTAAGTTGGTGGGTGAAGAGGTGTTGGGGGAGGAGGAGGATGAGGAAGGGATGGACAGTATGGAGGCGTGGAAGTTAAGGAAGGTGAATAAGGAGAGGAGAGCAAAGGAGGAAAGGAAGAAGAGAGAGAAGGAGGGTATGGTGGCGAGGGGAAAAGAATTGGGGAGGAGCAGGGAAGAGGTGAAGAAGTTGAGGAGTGAATTTAGAGATTGGAGAGAGGAGGTGGAGGAGGTGAGTTATATTTTGGGGGAGAGTGAAGAAAAGGTGAGGAGTTTTGCATTGGATATGGAGGTTAGAAGGTGGGGCAGAGAGTTGAGGGAATTGGTTAGCAAAGTCGGGTTGAAGGGATTGAGTGTGGGAGAGGAGGTGAAGGTTTTGAGTGAGGTGGTGGTACCGGGAATGGTGGAGAGAGTGGAGGATTTGAAGAAGAAGGTGGTGGTGGGAGAGGGGAGGAGTTATGGAGAGGTTTTGAGAGGAGTGAGCCCGGGTATGGGTAATGAGGAAGTGGAGGAATTGGAGAGGAAGAAGGTGGAGGAGAGGAAAGAGTTGGAGAGTAGTTTGAAGGAAAGAGAAAGGAGATTGAGTAAGAAGGTGGAAGTGGTTTTGGATACGCAGGATGAGTTGAGCATGGAGGTAGATGGAGAGAGTGAATGGAGTAGTGGAAAGATGGAGGATGTATTGGGATTGAGCAAGGGAGGTGTGATAGGAATGGTGAAAAAGGGAGGTAGAATTACGGTGGAATTGAAGGGTGAGGAAGAAGTGAGGAAGGTGGAAGAGGTGGAAAAGAAGGAATGGGAAGAAGTGAAAGGAGTGAGGAGTGTTGGGAGTTTGGATAGTTGGGCGGGTATGGTCATTCCGGCAATAGAGGTGAGTAGATGGAAGGGTAAGATGAGGGAGTTGAAGGGAGAGTTAGAGAAGGAGGCGGGTTTGAAACTAATGAAGGATCCGGTGTGGTTGTTGAGTGAGAACAAGATAGAGGAGTGGAGGTTGAGGGAGGTGGGAGTGTTAATACATGTGGCAAGGGAGTCGGAGAGGGTAAAGTATGTGGAGGAAGGTTTGTTGTGGAGAGGAATGAAGGTTAAGTGGTAAGTGTCAGGTTTGGAGGAGTAAATGTGTGCACCATGAGAGTTGTGGAGGTTGTGGAAAGGGTCACGTTATGAAGGAGGCGAATGAAAAGAATTGTGTGGCTTGGAGAATGGAGTGGAATAGGTTGAGGAGTTTGTATTAAGGGCATAAGGGTGGTTTCTGCTAATGTGAGAATGAGTAGGGACAGTATGTTGACTGTAGGGGGAATGGAGGAAGGAGTGGATGTGTTTTGTTGGCAGGAGGTACCGATAATAAATGAGGAAAAGATGTATGGGTTGGAAGGGTACGATAGCATTGAAGGAGTGGGAGGATACTTAGAAAAAGGGGAAGGAGCGGCGGTGTGTATGATGGTGCATGAGAAATATAGGGGGAGATGGAAAGTTATAAAGAGGAGTAGAAAGAAGATAGGGGTGGTTTTGGAATGGGGGACAAGGAGAAAGTTGGAGATATGGAATATATACGTGGGAAGTGGGAAGCATAGGAGGTTTGAATGGGTGGAAGGGGACAGGAATGGAATAGTGATGGGAGACGTTAATGCGAGGAGTAAGAGATGGAGTGGGGAAGAAGGGGAAGAGAACAGAGAAGGTAGGATAGTGGAAGAATGGATGGATGAATGGGGTTGGAAGGTGGGAACTGAGAGAGGGGTGGTTACGAGAAGGAGTGAGAGAGAGGGGGTGAAGGATGGGGTGCTAGATGTGGGATTTTATGTGGGAGGGGTGGTGGTAGAGGGAAGAACGTGGGATTGGATAGGAGGGTTGGATCATAGGCCGGTGGAGATGGTGGTGGAGGTAGTGGGAGAGGAGTTAGAAAGAAAGGAGGAGAGGGAAGGGAAGGTGGATTGGGAGAGGGTAGAAACGGAGTTGAGGTTGATGAAGGGAGAGGGTGGTGGTAATATAATTACCAGGGAGGAATTGGAGAGGAGAGTGGAAAGATTGGAGGATAGGGTAATGGAGGTGGTTAAGAAGAATAAGGGAAAAGGGAAGTGGAAGTATGGAAGGAAGGTGTGGTGGAATGGGGTAATTGAAGAGGAATACGAGAAGGTGAAGGTAGAGGAAAGGAAATGGATGGAAGGAGGTGGGAAGGAAGGGAAAGATAAGGTGATAGAGAGCAGAAGGAGGTGGAAGAAAGTGGTGGAACAGGTGAAGAGAGAGCATTGGTTGAAGTATTTGGAAGGGCTGGAGGAGAGAGATGGGTATAAGTGGGTGAAGACGGATAGGGATTTTTTGGTGGATATACCGGGAATTAGGAATGAAGAAGGAAGGATGGTAGAAGAGGATGAAGAGAAGGCGAGAGCATTGGTGAGAGGATTGGGAAAGAGGGAGGAGGAGGAACAGGAGATGGAAGGGTTTTATGAAAGGGTGGAGGTGGGGGAAGAGGAGTTAGGGGAAATGATAAGAAAGCAGGGTGATGGAAAGGCGGCAGGGGAAAATGGTTTGGGAGGAAAAGTGTTGAAGATGATGTGGAGGGTAGATTGGTGTAGGAAAGAAATAAAGGAGGTGGTGGAAGGATCGTTGAGTCTGGGATATGTGTGTGAAAGGTGGAGAAGAAGTGTGGGAATAGTTATGAGGAAACCCAATAAGTTGGATTATGGGTCTCCTAATAGCTATAGGATAATTAATTTGTTGGATGTGTTAGGGAAGGTGGTGGAAAGAATTTTGGCGAGGAGACTGGAGAAGTGGGGCCAGGAAGGGATGGGAGATGAACAATTTGGTGGGAGGGTGGGGAGGAGTTGTATGGACGGAGTTGGGAAATTATACAAGGATTGGGAGGAAGGTGGGAGGAAAGGATTGTTGTTGTGTATGGATGTGAAAGGAGGGTATGAAAATGTGGGAGTGAATAAGGGGATAGAGAGATTGGAGAGTTTGGGAGTAGATGGATATATGGTAAGATGGGTAAGTTCGTTTTTGAGGGAGAGAAAGGTGAGGGTGAAAATAGGGGGTAGGTTGAGTGAGTGGGTGGAAATGAAGGGTGGGACGATACAAGGGTCGCCGTTGAGCCCAATATTGTTTATGTTCATATTGGGTGGGGTGTTGGAGGAGGTAAGGAAGGAGGAAGTTGAGGGCGTGAGTGTGATAGGGTGTGTGGATGATGTGGATTTTATGGTGGTGGGTGATAATGAGGAGGTGGTGGTGGAGAGGGTTAAGAGAATGGAGAAGGGATTGGAGAGGGGTTTAAGAAAGTGGGAAGTGGATGTGCAAGAGTTGAAGTTGGAGGGTTTATGGATGAGGAGGGATAGTGAGGAGTGGGATAGGGAAGTGAGATGGTTGGGAGAGGAGATTAAATTGAAAGAGAGCATGAGAGTTTTGGGGGTATGGTGGCAGAAGAATGGAGGATACGAGGAGCATTTAAAGCAGAGATTGATGATGGGAAATAGGAGGTGGGAATTAATGATGAAATTATTGGGAAGAGGAGGGAGGGGTATGAGGGTTAAGGATTTGAAAAGGATTTGGAAAATGGTAGTGGGACAATCGGTGATGTACGGGATGGAATTATATTGGGATGGGCAGGAGAATTTGAGAAGGAGACTACAAGTGTGGTTGAATAAGGGGATGAGGAGGATATTGGGTTGTGTAAGAACAACGCCGGTAGATGCGATGTTGGGAGAGTTGGGAGAGAAAAGGGTAGAGTACGAGTTGGACAGGAAGGTACAAAAGTGGGGGTGGGGGTTGTTGAGAAGGGGGAAGGGAAAGGATTTTGGGGAGGAATAGAGGGAGAGGGAGAGAAATGGGGGATGTTATGAGAGCGGGTGGGTGGGAAGAATGATGAGGGGGATTAAGAAGTATAAATTAGGAGGAGAAAGATGGGAAGTCGAAGAGGAGAGAGAAGGTAAAGGAGATTGGAGGGTGATAATAGGGGAAGGAAAAGAGAAGGCGAAAGAGAGGTGGTTAGAAGGGAGAAAGGAGAGGGATAGGGAATGGGTGGTGGCAGTTAGTGATGCGGGGGGAGAAGGGAATGGGATGGGAATAGGAGGAAGGTGGTGGGAAGGAGGGGAGAAGAGAGGAGATTGGAGTTTGAATGGTGGGTGGGGGTTAACGGTGATGATGGGAGAAATGTGTGGGGTGAAGGTGGCTTTGGAGAGAGTGGAAGCGGAATACAGAGGGGAGAAGAGGAAGTTAATGGTGGGAGTGGACAATGTAGGAGTGTTGAAATGTATGAGGAAGGGGAGAGGATTGTGTAGTGAAGGGGAAAAAGGGGTGAGGAGGGTTTGTTTGAGGATGGAGAGGAAGGGATGGGAGATTGTATTAGTATGGGTACCAGGGCATGTTGGAGTTGAGGAGAATGAGGAGGCTGATGAGTTGGCGAGTGAAGGGAGTTGGGATGATGAAGAGATGGAGGAATGGAAGGAGGTTTTGGGATGGGGAAAGTGGGAAGAAAGAAGGAAGAAGGAGGAGAGTAGGAGATGGAAAGAATTTTGGGTAAAGGAGAGGAAGGGGGAGGAATATTTTGGAGTAGGAGGAAGAGGAGAGTTGGGACATGAAGGAGAGAGGTGGAAGAGTAAATTTTTGGTGTGGATGAGGACGAATCACGGGAGAATGAGAGGAATGAGATATAGAAAGGATGGAGAGAGGTGTGAGTGTGGAGGAAGGGATGATAGAGATCATTTGTTGCTATATTGCAAGAAATGGGAGAAGGAAAGGAAGGAGGTGTGGAAGGGGTGGTGGGATGGATGGTTGGGTAACGAGGGATGGGTGGAAATGGATAGAATGTTGTTTGGAGAGGAAGGAGTGAAGAGGATGTTAAAATTTGCGGAAGAAATAGGGTGGATGAAATTGAAGTTTAAGAGTGAGATGGTGAGAGGGGTAGAAGAGAAGGAGGGGGAGTTATTGAAAGAGAGGAGGGAGGGGAGTGGAGGTTGGTTGAGAGAGAGGAGTGAAGCGAGAAGGAGAGAGATATTGAAAGGGGCGAGGGAGAGGGCGGAGAAGAGCAGGAGGAAGGAAAAAGGAATGAGCATGGAGGATAGGGAATTGAGGAAGGAGGCGGGTAGATTGAGGGAAAGGAGGTGCAGGGAGAATAAGGCGAAGAAGGAGGGGAGGGAAATAAGGAGTAGGATGAGCAAGGAGGAGAGGAAGGGATTGGAAGGAAAGTTGATAGAGAAAGGTGTGGTTAGGAGACAGAAGGGTATTATAAAGGGGAGGAAGGTTTTGGCTAGTGTGAGGAATATATAGAGTAGTGATGATGAGTTAGTGTCATGCCCTTTTAGAGTAATACGATACCATCCAATGCAAGTGGTATTTTGTTATTGTAAGGGGGCATGGGAGTAGTTGATCAGGGTCACGCTTTAGAGTAGCTTAAGTACCCGAAATGGAAAAAGTTTTAAAAAAAAAAAAAAAAAAAAAGAACCCGAACATTTGAGTCCGAATTTTGTATGGGCGGTCAGACATGCACAGACATTTTGCCACACAAATTCTTCATCCCTGTGTTCAGGTTCTTTATGTCTGTAACTTGTACCTCGACTCTAGACAGTACGAAATGATAATAACAAATATGGATATAAAAATAATAATAAAATTGATAGAAGTAAATAAGTGGCGCACCACTCACAAGTGTTTTTCCTCTCAGGCATGCTCCGGACTAGACTGCAGAAGAAATCAAAGCTCAATAGCCTAGACTATTAATGTATGGTCCGTTAACAAAAATAACGGCTCACTAGAGATCACTAGCGACGCAACCCCCCTCCACCCTCGACCCACCTAAAGAAATTTCTCCAAATCATATCAATTTCTTGTATCTATTCCACTACGCATTTACTTTTTTTTAATTTTATCGCGACAAAAGTAGGTTTGGTGGGAAAGTTCTGTTGTCGTCGAAATTTTTCCTGATCGTTGGTGCGCCGTTAATTTTGTTAACGTACCATAGTGAGAGTTTTGGCAGTGATGAACTAGTTATGTGGGGTTGAGTAAAGGTACTCGAGTCCATCGGTTGCAACGCTGGCTATCTACGAGGTATCCTTGCGCAAACTAGCCACTGTGGGGGACGGAAGGGACGGAAAGGACGGGTAGCGCATTGACTGGTCAAATTCGACCCTCCACAAGTGACCGTTAATCTGTGTCAGATTAGGGTATGATATTCCACACCATAGAGAGGCCCGAACATAGCTAGCGATCTGAAAGTTTAAGCAATGTGATTGGCTGAACCTCAGTCCGAATCCCAAATAGTGGCTAGTAGACAAGATACGAAGGTACAGCACCTAAGTTTTGAATAATCCACTAGCAGGGATGTCCCACTAGCAGGGATTATAGCAGTAAACTAACTTCACTAAGTACGATCTTAATACGAAGTATCAAGACGAAACATGAGAGAAAGTTTTTTCACAACTATATCCTTTTAACCCTTTACAACCTTATCATTTTCGCACTTCTCAACTATCAACAAATATGCCGCGAATGCAGTTAACCCGAGACGAAAGACGTGAATGCCAGCTCCTACGCTCTATTGGATGGAAGTATCAGCAAATTCATGAAAAAACTGGATTTTCACAACATCAAATTCAGTACGCATGCACATCTCCTGCAACACCGACAAAGCGATCCGGTCGCCCTCCTACTCTTTCCCAAGCCCAGATTGAAGACCTTATTGGATATGTTTGTATGTCTGCACGGAATAGACGTCTTTCATTTCAGCAACTTGCAGAGGAGTTGGATTTTGGAGTTGGGCGAAAAGCAATACGAGCTGCTCTTGTTAAGGAAGGGTTTCACCGACGTTTAGCAATGAGAAAACCACCAATCTCTGAACGCAATCGAGTAATCAGACTCCAATGGGCTCAGGAGCATCTCAATTGGACCCAGGCACAGTGGAATTCAATACTGTGGACGGATGAAACATGGATTACTGGTGGAAGGCATACGCGTACTTGGGTGACACAAAGGGCTGGTGAGGAGTGGGATCCTACTTGCATAGTAGAAAAACACCAATGAAGGAAGGGATGGATGTTTTGGGGCTGTTTTCATGGTAATATACAAGGGCCTGGTATATTTTGGGAAAAGGATTGGGGGTCAATTAATTCAGAAAGCTATTGTGCGCATACAGTTCCTATTATACATGGGTATATGGAACTGTGCCGTCGAAATGGAATACCCTTAATCCTGATGCAGGATGGGGCACCAGGTCATTCGGCAGCTGATACGTCACTTGAGCTTAGAGAGCGGGGAATTGAGGTAATCTACTTGCCTCCCTACTCACCGGACTTAAATCCTATTGAAAAGGTTTGGCATATTATGAAGAATTATCTTCAGGATAATTATCCAGAAAATATGAGCTATGATAGATTGAGAGTGGCAGTGAAGACAGCTTGGGATAATGTTGGAGAGCATGAGTTTCAGGAGCTTATTGAAAGCATGCAAGCACGATGTCAGGCAGTTATTGATGCCAACGGCCTTTTCACCAAGTATTAATTACTACCTTTTACTGTTGACAGCAGAGAATAAGAGGAAAACAATACTGGTTAATAGCTGTCAACATGGATAACACGAAGTTACCTTACTTTTTGAATGGATAAGGCATAATCTCAACTGGAAGAAAACCTGCTCGCATATGATATCTCTCAGCTCTCTTTTCTTATTATTTTTATTTTTATATTTATATTTATTTTTATTCCTATTTTTATTTCATACTTGGCAAAAAACAATAGGGTTAGGCCTAAGACTGAGAGGTCCTGTTAGGCAGGGTTGCCAAGTGGGGGGGTTGGTGAATTAACCAGAGACGGTGCATACCTGCAATCTCTCCTTCCTTCCTCTTTCACCTTCTCTTCACCTCTCTTCAATACCAATCAAATCACACCTCCCATATCACGACACCAAACTCCACTACCCCCACTCAAGCACCTCTCCCAGATACACCTCATACCTGGACGGTACAAGCTCCTGCACACCCCGCTTCAGCACCTATCTGAGATACGCCTCATACCCCGACGGTACAAGCTCTTTCACTCCCCACTCCGACACCCATCCGAAATACACCTAAAACCCCGACAGTTCAAGCTTTTCCACCCCCCGCTCCAGCACCTATCCGAGATACACCTCATACTCCGACGGTAGTACAAGCTCTTTCACCTCCCGCTCTGACACCTGTCCCAGACATACCCTCCGGCCTCTACCCTCTCTCTTGAAAAATATCTAGTACTCTAACACTCTCTTGCTTAACTCTCTGACGTACGTCTCAGAGGCAGTTTCGTAGAAATGGTTTGCAAGATGGTGAACGAGGAAAGGCTTAGAGGGAGGAAGAGAAGAAGAGATGAAGTAAAGGAGCCTCAGGCTGGTGTCGATACAGTAGAGTCTCAGGATTCTTCATCCACTCCAGCATTAAAAA
>Ga0307517_10000998_pt1 | contig 47981 bp, 62 predicted proteins | sample 23_EM_MG_FD_194515 | JGI IMG/M metagenome (GOLD analysis project Ga0307517, IMG submission 194515) | Populus trichocarpa ectomycorrhiza microbial communities from riparian zone in the Pacific Northwest, United States - 23_EM | ecosystem: Host-associated > Plants > Roots > Unclassified | place... | reverse complement strand
ATATATAAAAGTTAGATCTGTATCCGGCATCATTTCTGAACGGCGGTCGGTTCAGCCGATCCTTCGGTGGCCCAGGCCCCCGGGACATTGACAAGCGACTGGTCTGTCGATTATCTACTCGACGTCCTTCTGGGGAGGAGCTGTAACGATACATAAAATTATTGAGCACTATACGACCTAAGTATGGTACAGTCCACAGATGCTACGACAACACGAAGAACAGATTTCCGAAATGGTTCTATGCTATTAGCTTCTCACCCACAGACCCCCCTCCCCCCGTACGATCTCTATCCTAGAGCTCCCCACCCAACGACTCCATAAAATGAGCGAGGTCTAGGCCCTGGTATTCCTCCTCCGAGTGTAAGTCCCCGACACCTTGCAAAACCTTCTTCGCATTGAGTGGTCCGGCGCCGTCCTTATCTCTCCGTTTCCCAACCCCCCGAGCTTCCTCTTCGTCCGTGGTTCGCTTGAACAAATCCAGAACGAAACCAGTATCCATGGATGATAAACCAGCGTTCTGTTGGGTGACAACAGAGTTTGCGATATTCAATTTGAACCGTTGCATTCTGTAACCCAGTGGGTCAGTCGTGGGTGATGTGAGCAACGGCTGATAACGGCACGTACCCCATAATCTTTTCCTCCAGTGTCCCCTTCGTGATCAGCCTGTAGACGTTGACAACCTTCTTCTGTCCGATCCGATGCGCACGGTCCATGGCCTGGACATCCTTCATAGGGTTCCAATCGTGTTCCACGAATATTACGGTATCGGCTCCCGTAAGTGTCAACCCAAGACCACCGACGTGTGTTGTGAGTAACAGGCAGTCGATGCTGGGATCAGAATTGAATGTCTGCACGACGGCGTGTCTTTTGTTGGCCTCAGTTCCGCCGTCCAGTCGCATGTAGGTCACAGAGGGCATGTGTTGTTTGAACAGGTCGCGTTCAATGATGTCCAACATCTGCTTCATTTGACAGAAGATAAGGCATCGGTGTTGAGAAAACGCCCCGCCAGTCGATTCCTCCGTATCAACAAGTTCACTCTTCCCCATCTCTGCCGCGACACTAGGACCTAGCCCGATACCACAGTCGTGAAGGAGTTGCCTGACAGTCCAACTTGTGAGTTGTCGGTAAAAGCTACCCAAAACAAGATGACCTACTTCAGAGCCAGTAACTTCGGAGCGTGGTGAATGTCGTTCAGTTGGTCGGTTTTGGTTTGTCCCGCCTTAGCCAATGCCTCCTGTATTGCTGGTCCATCTCCCTTGAGTACCAAAGCAGGGTGGTTGCATAACTTGCGAAGGTACTGCAGTGACTGGAAAACGTGTTGTTGTTTCTCCTTGTTCTCCGACTTGACAGCTTCCTCAGCCTGTTTCTCCTGGCCCCTCGAAAAGTTGTCGTATAGATATTTCTGAACTTCAGAAAGCTCGCAATAGTAGTCCTGGATTATCTTCGGAGGTAGGTCGTGGAGGACGTCTTCCTTAAGTCGACGGAGTAAGAAGGGGAGAACCTGCTTGTGCAGCGCCTCGAGAGCAAGGGCAGCTATGTCCCTTCGTCAGGTGGAGCCATTCTCAGATCGTACGCTTAAATAAAACTCACCTGCTTCACCGTTCTTAGATTTTCCGTCCCTGTTCGAAAGGATTGGTTTGCTGAAGCGCTCGTTGAAGGAGGTTTCCGTGCCCAAAAATCCTGGCATCAGGAAGTCGAACAGACTCCACAACTCCAGAACGTTATTCTGAATTGGTGTCCCTGAGAGGATCAACCGGTGATGGGCCGGGATGCACTTGACAGCTTTAGTCAGCTTGGTCTTCGCGTTCTTGATGATGTGACCCTCGTCGAGAACACAATAGTGCCACTTGGCAGTCTGTAGATTGTTGATGTCGTTGCGAACCACCTCGTAGGAGGTTATCACAACGTCGTACTTGGATAGTTTTGGGAACAGACGGTTACGATCGCGGGAGTTGCCAGTGTACATGATGGGGCGCAGGTTCTCAGCGTATTTGAGAATCTCATAATACCAGTGACCAGTCAGGGTCGGTGGACAGACAATCAATGACGGGAGATGGACGGAGTCGGGGGATTTGGTCTCTTCGTACTTCCTGGCACGTTCGTGATGTTTGCTTGCCAGAATGCAGATCGACTGCAAGGTCTTCCCGAGCCCCATGTCTGCGATTTCGGTAGCTATCAGGCCATTGTTCGTTGCAAGAAATCAAGAAACTGACCATCACAGAGGATGCCGTGGAGCTGGTACTTCGCTAGGAAGGCAAGCCAGTTGACTCCTTCTTGTTGGTACTTGCGTAGTTCCGCCTTGATCTTCACCGGGAGCACGTACTGTTCGACTTTACTGCCGTCCAAAAGCTGCGCCAGGAACTGGCGCTCTTCGTCTCGCCTTCGAAGAAGTTCTTCGGAGAAACCGGGAGGGTCTGGTAGGCCAGCCTGGACAATGTTGGTAGGATTTCACGAAAGCTATGTTCATCACTCACCTCAAGAGGGACCATCTTGACCAAAGAGGCAAAGGTGTTGGTGGCCGTCGACCGGATATCATCGTCAGGGTCGCTCATCCTTCCCAAGACTGGGACAACTAAGAAGATAACGTATGGCAAGGCCTTGACGTCCAACTTTTGAACGATATCTGGGAATTATTCATCAAACTCTGGCAGAGGGATGGACGGGGTGGGTGTTTTACGTACGGTAAATCAACTCGGTCGCTCCCTGTCGATTGTGAAGGTTGGATGAATCACTGATGAATGGAATGATGTTCTCGACGACGACGACCATGGCCTCCATCGTAATGATCTCACAAATAGTAGAGAAACACCTTGCTGTTGATTGACGGATAATTGCATACCGGCTCCTGAGCGTGAGGTTGAGCATAGGGAAGAGTTCAGATAATTTGTGCCTGAGCTCTTCATGAAGAGTGGGTACGACGGCCTCCAACACGCTGAGCGAGTCGATCACATCTTGGCCGAGAGACGTAGCAATGAGGTTGTCGACACCTGCAACATCGGCTAGAGGGCGGGTTTGATATTCATTCGCAATTATCACAGAATTCGACGTACCAGATTGGCAAACAGAGGTGATGCCACCAGCCATCGAGTTCCACATTTTTGGAACAACATCGAGCAGATGAGATCCAAATCGGTTGGACAATTCGACGAACGCGAGCACAGATCCACGGCGTGTGATACGAGATTTTGTTGTGTCGCTACCATCAGGAGTAGAGGTCTTGTCTTTCTTTGCGCTCTCCGCCAATATAGCAGCGGCTTTGGATCCTTGGAACGAAAGGATGCCATCCAGGATCGCGGTCGTATAGGAGAATGTGGGAGTCTGTTCGGCGTCCTGGCACAAGAAGGTGCACAAGTTCTTGACAATCTTATCAGGTGGCTGCATGAGGTTGTGGTCGACACAGAACTTGACGAAGGATCCGACCGCAACCGCTGACCGGGTCTGCAAGTCAACGTTCTCCTCGTTCTATTCCACGGTCAGCTCTGAAGTTCCGACAGGATGCCGTGACACTGACCTTGATACTGTTCATGATGCCCTTGACAATAGGGCTGACCTTGTCTGGAGTGCTCTTGAAAGCAACAAATGCAGCAGCGCACGCGGCAGAGACTCGGATGTCATGCTGTACTTTGACCTCCAGATAGTGGTCGATGCTCGAGACAACTTTCAACCTCTTGTCGCTGATAATGCCCAACTCTCGCTTCTTCGTGCGACCCAACATATCCTTCAGCCTATCAAACATTGGTCCAACTGCCTTCTTGCCAACTTCGATCGTGAAGCATCCTTCCTTCTCCCCCGTAATATCGATCTCAGACCCCAAAGAGGGGATGGCCGTAAACGGTAGTTTACAATCGGTAGAAAATGACTGAAGGAGATTGTAGCACTCCCCGTGGATCCGAGCAAGAGAAAATGCCATCTCGTGATACGCGGCTGGGGGGTCCTCTTGAAGCCATACGAGGGTCGCAGCACTGAGTTCGTCGGCGAGGGGAGATATCTTGATCAAGGACGAAGCGTCTGGCGGCGCTGTCTCGTCGTACATCCGTGCCCATTCTTCAGCAATAATCGCCGCGAGGAATTTCTGTAGCATACTTGTTGAGCCAATGTAGTGCTTGAGAATGGGGCGGAACATGTCCTCAAACGGCGCACCCTGGGAAAAATAAGCGAGTGAGTCAGGGGGAGAGCAAGGAGATGTACCTTGACGGGCCATAACGCGGTGATCTTGGCAAGTGCAACGGCGGATGCGAGCCTGGCTTTCCAGATGACTTCAACAGGGACCAATCCCATATCCTGGGTCAGCATGTTCTTGTCAACCGGGTGCCTTTCGGCGGCAGGATCAGTATCTGCCGCAGACGACGCGTGGTAGAATGTTGAGGTGTCTATGGGGACGCCCAAGGGTGTCATGAGCACGGCATACCACTCCAAGAGTACCTGTTGAGGGACGAGATTCTCCAAGCAGCCATAATTTGAGCCAAGAGTCTCTAAAGCCGTATTCCATGTTGCCAATGTTGCGTCTCGAACATCTGACCGCTCTTCGACCATAAGGTTCTGGAATAGCAACCGCAAAAACCTCTCGGTCACCCATTCCTTAGACAATGTAGGGACAGTCATAAACGAGTGAAGAGTATTGACGACGGCCAACCTTACGCCGGCGATGGTGTGACGGAAGAAGGGGAATAGGGTAGGCGACAGGGCAGATAAAGGCTCACTGAGGTCAAATCAGTGAGAAGCCATGGTGGTATGATGACAAAACGCACGATTCAGATGGGTTACCGAGGATTTCAATGACCTCGTCATACTTGACCAGCTTCCCTGTAAGTGTGTGGTTGGTGAGCGACACAGCTACAACAACGGGAAACTTTCCCCTACCCAACAAATCCATGACTGCGCCGACGCTAGAGCTCAAATCGTCGCGCATATCCCGTAGGCAACTCCAAAGTACGGCCAACACTCGGCTCAACTCTTCTGATAATTGGGCTACGAGATGGCCGGCAACGGGGAGCAGACAGGATGCGGCGACAGAACGCACGTCGTCGTCTCTGTCGCCAAGTCTGTGAAATGTGTCAGTGAGATGTTTCATGACAAACGAGGAAAGGCGTATACCCCAGTACGGTGGCATCCACGACGTCCCTCAAAATCGCCTTATTGCACGGTTCGGAATCTTCTTTAATGTCGTTCATCTGAACAAGATCACTTCTGACGGCGACCTCGTACTTTATTCCAAGAAGACCAGCGTGGCGGACCTCCCACACGTGGGTCCTCTCCCGCAGAATTCCGTCCTTCCTAGTTGTGCCAAGAAGAGCCTTTGTGGGGGCAACGAGGGAGAAATCCTGTCGAATCATTTGTAGGAGGATGGAGTGGACATGCAGAACCGAACGTCGCGGCATATGCAACAGTAAGGAAGCCAATGTCTGCGATACGGTTTCACGAACAGGTGCAACCACCTATCAAGACTGTCAGGACCGTGGTCGCAGGGTGCTGGGGGGGGGGGTTAATCACCTGATCAGAGACAAAGTCACCAAAACGATCGAGTACAGATACACATAGTAGCTTTGCAGCCAGGCTGTTGCACCATCTTTCGTGTGCGAGGTCATTCTCTTCGGCTGTCTGACCATCTAGAGCAACTTGAGGAATGATGCGGACGGTAGAGGAGAGGACCCACCTTTCATGCCTCCACACTTGCCCTGGAGTTTCAGGAGTTCTCGTAAACACATAGCTGCACCGTGCCTGACCTCCCAAGCTTGACTAAAAAGGTCGACTTCGAGTATGTTCGCGATACCATCCCAGATCCAGGTGCCAGGTCGGACCTCAAGGGCCTTGGATTGTTTACCGTTTTTGGGGTTTACGGCGCCTCCCTTGGAGGGATCGACCACAACCTTATCCGAAGATACGCCGTTTGACGTGCCGTTCATTGAAGGATCCTCGGTTTTGACAGATGGTCGATCGTCCTTGGCGACAAGTCGGGCTCTGGGGAGTCAGCATGTCGGGCAGTGATCCAACGTGTTGGCAGCTGAGTACTCACTTGTTCGGTTGACCAGTGGGCTGGGCAATGTATTTGGACCCTGAAGCCTGTGGAGGTGGGGCGGATACGAACGCAGCATTTCCCGCCTTTCGTTTTCGTTTCAGACGATTCCTTTCTCGAGCAGAGAGGCCACTCAGGTCTTCTTCTGACAGTTCTGGGATGGGGAGAGTAGGGATAGGTGTTGATGAGTTGGAACGATCTGTCGGTGAAACTGTGGGGGGTGAAAACGTTGTGTCTTCCTCGGTCTTGACGGGGTTCTCAGACTCGGTCTCTGGTTCCACCTCTGGGGCGAGCTCCTTTTCCCAGTCCATTTCGTCACCACCCAAGCCATCAAGAAAATCAAGGCCAAGACGACCCATTGCCTCCTTTCGAGCCTTCTTGACTTCAGACGGATTGGCAAGAATGGTGGAAGGCTTGACAAATTCCTTTCCGGAGGAAGCAAGAAGACGAGTTCCGCGTTCCATCAAATCCCTGACGGAAAAGTTCGGGAACTCGGGTATGGGTGGGGGTTCGTCCGCAGGCTTCATATGGACATCAGGGCATCCGGAGGGCTCCCAGACGGGGATGGAAGAGAAGATCTGGGAGAGGGCATTGGTTGCAGCAGAGCGTGTGTCATGAGATTTAGAATGAAGATATGGAAGGATCTGTATGGAGGTGGGTTGGACAAGGGAAGATCAATGGAGGAGGGAAAGACGCACGCGAGCGAAGACGGCCAGGAGCTCTGACCATGCCTGTTCGTCTTTGAACGCGACGTTCTGTCTGACTGTTTTTATGTCTTCCTCGACAAATGCGACGTCAGTGATAACGCTCTTTACTGCGAGCTGGGCTAGTTGTTTGGCAGCGGTGGATCTGACGGAGGTGGAAGAGCCGGTGTCCAGGAGGAGGAGGAGCCGGTCCAATCTGGGGAGGCAAGGATGAGGATCGGGAGCCGACACGAATTGATGCGGATTACCTTGAGGTCATCGGGGCAGTCGGCCCGGTCCGACCGAGGCTTTTTTTACGGCGGCGGAGACGAGGGGGAAATTTCTCACGGGGGCTGGTTGGGGTCTGACCTTTTATCTTTAATCGTCTCGCGTGTCGATCACGATCACGAGTCACACCGTCACCCTGCCCAATGCTGCACCAGCTCGTCTGCTCTCTCCAGTCCGACGATACCAGTGGACGTCCTTTCTTTCTCTCCGCCTCGCTGGCGTGCTCACCCCCTTGCAGCCCTCGACGACTTCCGCAGTGCCGCCCTCGCCCTCTCGCCAGAGCAAGCCGCCGATTTTGACAAATTTATCCGAGATTGTCACAACAACCTCGCGACTGCCACCGACGTCTATCACTCCCGCAGGTTCTACACAGACGCGTGCATCCTCAAATCCGTCTACGACACGTCCACTCCCACCCTTGGCCCCCCAGCCGTCGCGCGGGCGATAGAACACCTCGACAAGGCCATCATCGTCGCAGGCGCCGCAGGTCCTGGTCGCCACGACTTGATCCTCGACCTAATTGAGCGCATTCAGTCGGAACACATGTCCTCACTACGACCGTCACCTCTCCCTGATGTGTCACTATCGACCGCGGCGCCATCCACGCCTGCGCCAGTTGTTTCCGCTCGGCAGCAGGTTCCACGGTTCGACGCGCCGCCTTCCCTGGCTTCCTTTCAGCGCTCAATCGCCAAGTATCCGTTTATCGTCCCCGGTCACGCAACTGACTGGCCAGCGCTGAACGAACGCCCGTGGCACTCTACACATTACTTGCGAACCGTGTCCGGCCCCGGACGCGTTGTTCCTGTGGAGATCGGAAGCGACTATCGGACCGACGACTGGTCTCAGGTCCTCATGGGATGGGATGACTTTGTGACGTCACTCACCCAGCCATCTGATGAGGTGCTGTATCTGGCACAACACAGCCTTTTCCTTCAGTTTCCAAACATGCGAGAAGACGTGGTCGTGCCCGACTACGTGTATTCGTGTCTGAACCCCCCAGACTCTTTCCCGGACTACAAACCCCCGACCAACGATGAACAGCTTGTCCTGAATGCTTGGCTGGGTCCGAAAGGAACGATATCCCCGGCGCACGTGGCAAGTAGTCTTCGCACCCACCGATCATAGCCCCTACTCAAGTAAGCGGAACACCCCAAAGGACCCATACAACAACTGTTACGGTTGGCTTGGTCGTCCCTATCTCCATTCACAATCTGACTGAGAACATCAAGTTCAGGTCGTCGGTCGCAAGACGGTGTGGCTTGCACCACCTCGCCCATCTTCTGCGTTATATCCCGATTTCAAACGTTACCCCTCTGTGAACAAGCAAGTCCCCCAATTATCAAACACCTCGCAAGTTGACGTCTTCGCCGCGGACCCGTCAGGTGAATTCCCCCGGTTTTGGGAGGAGGTTGTACCAGAAGCGATGACAGCGACCCTCGAGCCTGGAGATTTGCTTTTCTTTCCTCCTGGTTGGTGGCACGCGTTTCGGAGCGAGGATGTGAGCTTTTCGGTTTCCATGTGGTGGTGATGGCCCCGCCCCGTTCAGAGTATTGCACGTGCCAGTGATCGATGACATTCAATCTTGGTGTTTCCCGTAACGTCCGAGTTCTCGTACCGTTCGATACTCTTTCTTTCTTTCTTTCTTGTCTATCCACGTTCTGTATGATAGACAAGTTTGTCCGGCCATCGGTCGAAGAAATAAAGTTGGTTTCTCTGTTGCCCGATTTCCCTTGTGATTGTGTCTGATGTCCTGTGATCTAGCGATGCCTATACGCGACTCTTCAAATCGACCTTGACATTGTCCAAGTTGAAGGACGCAGCCATTGGTGGCAGGCTATTCAAACCATCCGAAGACCCTATCGGTGTCGTAGGCCGGAGTATGATATGGAGGGTGTGTCGAACCTCTTCACCTGGAGCATCATTTACTCATCCGATTACGACGAAAGCTCCTTCTATGTGAAAACGAACCTTTAAAGTCCCCGGCACAAGACACTCCCGCACTGTCCCTTAAATTCTGGCAAGACTCACGGAGGGCATATGTCGACGCACTTTTAGATAAGATGCAAGCGCCGGACGGGAGCTACCACGAAGGTCTTGCCATCCCCGGTGTGGAATCGCTTCCCAAATCCAACCAAACCCCCGTAAAGAATTTGGACAAAAATAACCCCCTGAGTCTAGACACTGCGGTGGGTCGGCTATAGACGGTTTCTATCGTCAACTGACCATCGCTCCCAAAGAATCCGTGGACCACTTGGTTTGCCTCTGTGGACCTCCGGAAAACCATACTGCAAGACGTCGAACGCACGTACGTCCTCGATCTACCTCCAGTCCCTTTCCCTGAACTATCTTAGCTTTCCGGACGTGGGATATTTCCGAGATCCAGAAGTTCAATCGGACCTCACAAATATCCTCTTCATCTACTCCCTCCAGAACCCCGTTCTTGGGTATCGTCAAGGGATGCATGAGCTGCTGGCTCTGCTTTATTATGCATGTGATTTTGATTCCATCTCTGAAGAACGGGCAGCGCCTCCTCAAAATCGCGAACTGGGAGACCTCTTATCGCGAACCTGGGTCACCGCAGACGCGTACACACTCTTCATCTCGGTTATGCGTGGCGTTGGCCGCTGGTATGAATGGAGAGAACCCCCAGTATCCCTACAGAAAGGCCCGCCATCTCCCAACCCAGGACCACTCGAAATCCAACCATATGTGGCACCAATAGTGGAAGCCTGCAACCGCATACAGTCCATCTACTTGAAAAGCGTTGATCCCGATCTGTGGAAACACCTACAAGCATCGGGCATAGAGGCCCAGATATACGGGATGTGAGTACGCTTCCTGTGCCAGCCAACTCGTGATTCATTGTGTCCGTAGTCGCTGGCTACGTCTTCTCTTCACACGAGAGTTTGGAATTCCAGATGCACTCCTTTTGTGGGATGGTCTCTTTGCCTGTGATCCTACCCTGGAGCTCGCGAAGTGGATCTGTGTTGCAATGCTGATACGTATCAGAAACCAACGTTGGTCTCCCCACTCGTGCACGAGGTTCATCTCTGACAGGTTCCCTAGTTTTCCCTTCTGACTACAGTACTCAGCTTACTTTCCTTCTCCGTTACCCTCCCCCTCCCAGTCGCCATCTCACCACCTCGGCCGCAAACGAACAATCATCTACTCCACATCATGCCACACTCCTCTTGCGACAAGCTTTGTCATTGCAAATCGCACCGACCGTAGCGACTGGCGCCTCTGTGGTTTACGAGAACCGCAATTTATTGAACATTGAATCAGAAGTTCCCGAGCCACCCCCACCTCCCATGAAGCGTAGGACTGGCCAAGGTCCAACATCCGCGATAAACGATGGCCCTTTACGAATGTTACAGCGACCGCTGCACACTCGATACGGGTCTTCTAGCTCATTGGGGCTTCCTGATATTGCGAGGAATATCCTTGATCGGAGTGAAAGTTTGGGAATTAACCGCACGGTCATGAATGCGGTCTCGGAGATCAAGGTAATGATCGAAAATACAAAGCGTTGAACCACTCTGATTTCACGGTCACTTCCAGCGTAACTTGCCCGATCTATCAACCTCGTTCAACGCATCGCAGTATCAACCAGCTTCATTCCAATTGCTTGACGGAAAAACCCCAGAACGTCCCCATTGGGAGACACGTTCGCGATTCGAGGTCGAGAAGGAGATGGCCGAGCTGAAGAGGATGCAGCAAAAAATAGGTGATTCGCTTGAGTGGATCACCGAGGCCCTTTCTCAGGAAGGCGGGGGCGAATCGGCCGTCCTCAGGAAACAACAGGCCCTCGAGTCCTTGGCATATGCCAAGAATATTCTCAAGGGGTCTGTCTCAGTCGTTGATGACAACAGACTGTTCGACGAAAAGGCACTCAAGGCACGAGTAGATGCCCAGGAAATGATCCCAGCGACTGTCCAGGGTTTATCCCACATTTCTGCGTATCCCCCGCATCCCACTTTGCCTAGTAGTTCACCCACCACCAATCTTGAAGCGCAGAGAATCGTGACACCGCAGAATGATAATCCCGAGCGCCGACGTGGATTGGGTCATTCGTCCTCCAGCCCCTCGTTAAACAGCCTCCCCGCCCGGCTATCTCCCGTTTTACCCCGTACCCCGTGGACCGCCGTTCATGACAAAGCGGCAAGTATTTATTCACCGGCCGAACCCACCCCTCCCAAGCCACCGCAGCGTTCTGTCTCGTCTTCCTCTCGGCCGACCCAGACCGAGACATCGGCGAAATCACCGATTCAACATGATCCCTTGGGTGTTTTGTGATGTGTTTGTAGCACCATCTGTAGTATCGTCGGACGGTCTTCGCATTTTATATATATGTGATACTATTCGCTGGGAGAACTCGGGCCGGAGCGGAAACACAACTTCTTGATCGCCAATAGCCGAACTTCGTTCCCCCACCACCAACTTCCCCCTTGTCGCACCCCCCCATTACTACTGGGTGTTGAAGGATGTTGAGAAAAACTCTTCCGGGTGCTCTGAAATCGGCAAAACGGAACTTCAGCAGTTCTGCCCCTTCTCGTCTCTTCGTCGGAACAGGGTCTACCAGAGCTCAGACGGTGAAGGTGTGGTCGATTCTTTTATGCACGGTCCATCGTGGAGGATACCTCAGCTCATGTCTAGCTATGTAGTCCTGGGAAAGTGGCAAATATCCCTTGATTGAGCACGAGTACGATGCTATTGTCGTGTGCGTTTCGTGGACTCTTGATCCGTATCCCCAAATGCTCCAACTGACGCGTTTTGCAGCGGCGCCGGAGGTGCTGGTCTCCGAGCTGCCTTTGGTTTGGCAGAGGCTGGTTTCAACACAGCGTGTATCACTAAATTGTTCCCCACACGGAGCCATACGGTGGCTGCCCAGGTGAGCTGGACGTACAATAAACGTGTTCCCGATGATCTAATGACGTATAGGGTGGAATAAACGCCGCACTAGGAGTGAGTCGACCGGGGTACAGAGTTTCAGTACCTAACATATATTGCACCCCACTAGAATATGACTGAGGACGATTGGAGATGGCATATGTACGACACGGTGAGCAGCAACTCTCTACATCTCCTTCATGAACTCAACGAGTTCACTTGAAAATAGGTCAAAGGTTCTGACTGGCTTGGTGACCAAGACGCTATCCACTACATGTGTCGTGAGGCCCCTGATACTGTCATTGAGGTCAGTCGTCGGATTTGCGTGTCTCTCTACATAGCTTATGAGGTCATGTAGCTGGAACACTTTGGTGTGCCATTCTCTCGTACTGTTGATGGCAAGATCTACCAGAGGGCGTTCGGTGGTCAATCCCTCAAGTTTGGGAAGGGCGGTCAGGCTTACCGTTGTGCTGCTGCTGCGGACCGAACGGGGCATGCCATCTTGCATACACTCTACGGGCAATCGCTCAGGCACAACACCAACTTCTTCATTGAATACTTTGCCCTCGACCTCGTCATGCAAGACGGAGAATGTGTTGGTGTCATCGCTCTGAATATGGAAGATGGGACCCTCCACCGTTTCCGTGCTCACAAGACCGTTTTGGCCACCGGAGGTTATGGTCGTACTTACTTCAGTTGCACAAGTGCACACACCTGCTCTGGAGATGGTAACGCGATGGTTGCACGTGCCGGCTTGCCATTGCAGGATCTGGAGTTCGTTCAGTTCCACCCCACTGGCATCTACGGAGCTGGATGTCTCATTACTGAAGGTGAGTTTCTTTTCCGCTTCAACACGAATGTCTTCTCACTACCAATTCAGGTTCGCGTGGTGAGGGAGGTTATCTCTTGAACTCTGAGGGAGAACGTTTCATGGAACGTTATGCTCCCACCGCCAAGGATTTGGCGTCCCGTGACGTCGTTTCTCGCAGCATGACCATTGAAGTCCGTGAAGGTCGTGGCGTTGGTCCCGAGAAGGATCACATCCTCTTGCAACTCAGCCACCTCCCTCCAGAGATCTTGCACGAACGTCTTCCTGGTATCTCTGAGACCGCCGCCATCTTCGCTGGTGTCGATGTGACGAAGGAACCAATCCCCGTATTGCCCACCGTTCACTATAACAGTAAGCTACGCCACTCCTACTTGTCACCCCCTTACTGAATAACCCTAGTGGGTGGCATTCCGACTAAGTACACGGGTGAGGCATTGACCGTCGACGAGAATGGCAAGGACAAGGTTGTTCCTGGGCTCTACGCTGCGGGTGAGGCTGCTTGCGTGTCTGTTCACGGAGCCAACCGCCTTGGAGCCAACTCCCTCCTCGATATCGTCGTGTTCGGTCGCGCCTGCGCCAACCACATCAGGGATACCTTGACACCTGGGAAACCCCACAAAAAGATTCCTGAAGAAGCCGGTATTGAAAGCATCGAGTTCCTCGACCAGATCAGAAACTCTGATGGTCCCCTCCACACCTCTGAGATCCGCTTGAAGATGCAGAAAGCCATGCAAGCCGATGCCGCTGTATTTAGGTAGGCTCGACCAACATACATCGAGGTATCCCGGGCTAATGGATGTATCTGAACAGGACTCAAGAATCGTTGGACGAGGGTGTCAAGAAGCTCAAGGAAATTTACAGCACTTTCCAACAGGTTGGGATCAAGGATAGGAGCATGATCTGGAACTCGTATGTGATATCCAATTCCTCAAGGGAGCAGTCACTGATCGACTGCCTTTAGGGATCTTGTTGAAACGTTTGAGCTCCGTAACCTCCTCCAGTGCGCCGTCCAGACCATTACTTCCGCGGCTGCTCGTAAGGAGTCTCGCGGTGCCCATGCTCGTGAAGATTTCCCAGACGTGAGCACTTGGTAACCTTTTTTATGTATACCGCACTAACAGGTTTACAGCGGGACGACGACAACTGGATGAAGCACACCCTTTCCTTCCAGAAGGACGTTAAATCCCCGGAGGTCGAGCTCAAGTACCGTGGCGTCATTGACACGACACTGGATGAGAACGAATGCAAGCCCGTTCCTCCGTTCAAGCGTGTGTACTAGGCGTTTGAGTGGGGTGCATAGTTACTATTCGAATAGGTTTTTAGAATAATACGATAAGTCCTAAAACCTATATATGCACGTGTAATTACCGTGGGGCGCGTGAGATAAGCTACGAGGTGGTTGTGATTCTAATGACAGTGCGTTTGGTTTTCATGACGAACCCTCGAGCAGACAAGCCGCGCTCGCGAGCTGCCTGCGGACATCTTGGTAATCCACGTCGTGGGCTGCAAACAGACATGAGGAATGGCCAGACAAGTGAGAAAAACATAAACTTGCAGTCTTCTACTTCTCCCCATCGTTGAATTTGACTCGAGACTTCAACCGTACTCGCTAACGCGGCTTCCTCTACCGTTACCTTCTTGAGCACCAGCGCAAGACCAACCAGGAAAGATTTGGAAGAATAAGTCACCCGCTCCAGAGCTTCGTGATGTGTGAGCAGAATCCAGGGGACGACAAATATACAACCATACCGGCCATTTGCCAGGGATCGAGTTTGGATACTGCATGGTCTAATTTTGCCAAGGTCTCCGGTGGCTGCGGTGTCGAGAAGACGGAATCAAAGGTGTGGATTTCTACTTCGAATGTTTCCCGAGCCCAGTTGAGGATTGGGTCCCAGTGTTTCTTCTGCAGTTCCATCAGTGCATCAGGGTACTCTTGGTGGAAGCTACAGGACAGGAAACGTCAGTCCGCGTTACGAAGGACGAATAGATCGGAGTGTACCAGATGGTGTCTGTGTCCAGGTATTTTAGTAATGACTCCCTGACTTGGGCTCGATTCGACTCGTCGTGCATCGCGTCAATTGCCCTTGAAGCCAATGACGTCTAACTCGGAAGTTATTAGGAAACGAAAGGTTGTCTGACAAGTCGACGACACGATTACCATGGGCAACGCATGAGTTTTCAGTATCTTGTCCTGATTTTCCCATTCCGTAGCGACCAATGTCGCGAGGGTTCGCTTGTTCCGGGGTAGGTGAAGTTTATTCCCCGAAGGCGTTTTCAGCGGACGGTCGTCCAGCGTGACTGCGAATCCATTTTCGACTTGCGCAACATCCACAGTTTTCCAGAACCGCTTCAGCGAAGTTTCGGCCCCTGCAAATTTGCCTCAGTCAGCGCGTCAACTAGGGATAAGATGACACGGACTATTTGTTTCAGTGACCGCTGGGCCGTCTTGAGTGGACGTTTGTAGCCAACGAGGCAACGGTGGTGCCCACTGCCTCCAATGCTGTGGTCGGGCTGAACGGGCCGAAGCGAGAACGGTGGAGAGGCGGCTGGTCAACATAAAGACGTGCCACGACGCGATCACCTTCTACTAGGCCACCCGGCTTCATCCCTATCCGGCCATAGGTCCGGCCCTCCGAAACCCCTTTTATTTCTTTCTTCTGGCGCATTTTCTGGACTGGATAGGATTCTGGACATTATTTACGACTGCTTGTGAGATGACGTTTAGCTGTGTGCTAGAGAGACAAGGCGCCGATCATGTACTAGTTTACAGTTGTCGGGATAAATCGAATTTAAAATAATAAAAAACGACGCGATCACCCTCGGACTTGAACGGAGCCCGTTCCGCTCGATGATCGGACTTTACACATCCGTCAACCGAAACCACTACCCCTCAATATCTGAGAACCTTCCACGTAGGCCGCACTGACGGATCTCAGAGGTCAGACACAGGGGCGGTAGGTCAAACGGCCACCCCTCCAGACTCGTTTGTAGTACAGGGTGTGGTCTTGCGAACGGTTACCTATCGTCATGCACGTCAAGTATCTACACCACAACAGACCTATACAGCATACCCTAGCTCAACGTACAATACCCGGATAGGAGTTATGGCGCGCAGCATTACCAAATCGGTTGGAAATTCTTTGGGAATACCTGCCGGACGTTCAAGTTGATCCTCGCAGTCCTAATATATTGGCCATAAGGCTCCCAATCTCTCTCGCCAATATCTAAAGCTAGATGCGGTGGAGTTGTACCTTCTAGAATTCTTGGGACACCTTTGGACTGGTTTATCAGCTCGGAACGATTCGAGGTGAGACACTTGGGCTGACCATGATATGCTCTCCTGCATTCGGGACCAGACATGATTACAACATCGCCGGAACGAAGGAGGATGGGGATGGGTTCCGCATCGCGAGTCGTCCCACCGAGCAAGAAGATCGCAGCACTCCCGATACTGTGGTGATCAATGAATAGCACGAAAGGGAAACAGGTTAGGAATCCTTACGATATGGAAACTAGGGGGGTGCTGGCGCAAATCTCTGACCGGTCAACATGTCCCATCAGTGTATCCTGACTGCAGGTGTCAGCGGTTTGCTCTTAAACTGATCGTGTTGTGCGAGAGACCTTTTCCTGGTAGAAGTTTACGATCCCGGCGTCCGGTTCTGTAAGGTGAGGGTGAACGCAAGTCGCTAGAACTGGGGTAAAGGACCAGTACCATACGTCTCAGTCCATGTCTCCCAGTCTTCTGTGCCGTTCTCTGGATGCAGGTCTCCAAAAACACGCCTCCAATCAACTGCGCGTACGATGGACTGGCATAAGGACTTGATTTCGGGTGCGACGTCGATCTTCCCCCGGGTAAAGTCGTACTGTTTAGTTCCCCAGTGGTAGAACCACCCAATGTTTGCCCATCGTAGTTTTGGAAGAAGTTTTGAGGGTGATGTGGCTACAGCCGTGGGGGAAGGGGTCATGGGTGGCTGGGCGGCAGTGTTCAGAGCTAAACTCCCGATGTTATCCGTTGACGCTGCTGCATTCGATATCAGCTGTCTTGGACCAACGGCCGAAGGCATGTATGCTGATAAGTCGATGTCAGGCGCGGAGGCTCTTGGTTGGACGTCAGGGATGTTGATGCTTGGGTCTGTTGACCTCAAGTGTGCATTCCACAGCCCCTCCTGAGGCAAAACGTAGTGGGTGTCTAGATTCGTTTCATTAGGATATCGTGCGTGGTCTTTGAGAGACCACCGCACAAGATCCCTTTGCTTTTGGTGGGAGAGCAAGTTTGGGAGATAGACAAAGCCAGGATGGGATTCGAACGTGTATGCAGACTTGGGAAGGCTGTCGTCAAGCCGGACGTCGATGCGCTCGTAGGAGAGAGCGGCTGGGCTGCCCTTCCAGCCCCCATTCGGGATCTCGTCTGACCGGGTTGCATCCACGAGAGCGAGATCCAGGACATCGGAGAGATCTGGCGGTGGAAACCGAGCCTTGAACCTCTTTTCCGCTATCCTGAACGACGTCCAGCCTGCACCGAGCTGCTCCGGTGGCCTGTTTCGGAGCGATTTTTCGTAGAGTTTCTTCGCTTTCTTGCAAGCTCTGTCGTCGGAGGCGGGTTGCGCGGACATCCGGGATGCGGCTTGCACTCCCGGCACGGACATCCTCAACGCGTCATAGCTTCTCTCTCTACCTCTCGCTTTCATGTCTCTATGGGTGCTCCGTCGTGGGCAGTCCGCTATTCTCAGCCAATCTTATAGCCCTATAATCCGTCTTCCACCACCCGTATTATTTCGCGCTGCCCGCTACCAAAGCACAAAACCTGTCGACAGTTCCACATCGTCCAAGTCTGCATCTCTATCGGAACCTAAACCTCCCGCCCTCTCCAGGGCTTGGTCAAAGGTAAAACATGAAGCATCCCACTATTGGAACGGTTCGAAGCTTCTCGCGAAAGAAGTCAGGATCGCGTCCCGGCTTCAGTGGAAACTGCTCCAGGGGGACTCGTTGACCAGACGTGAGCGTCGTCAACTCAAACGCACAACCACAGACATTCTACGGCTCATCCCATTTGCTGTGTTCGTCATCGTGCCCTTCATGGAGTTGTTGCTTCCCGTCGCACTCAAATTATTCCCCAACATGTTACCATCGACTTTTGAGGACAAGTTTGCTGCCGTAAGTTTGGCCTATCACCCCATCTCCAGTACCTCCCTGACTCTTGTTCGCTTCAGGAAGAAAAAGAACGTAAACTCCTCCGTGTTAGGCTAGAAATGGCCAAGTTCTTGCAAGAAACTCTTCGGGAATCCGGCTTGAAGGCGAACGCGCACATTGTCGATAGCGACGCCTTCAAGGAGTTCTTCCGGAAGGTCAGATCCACCGGAGAATCCCCCTCCGCCATGGATGTCATCAATGTCGCGCGCTTATTCGACGACGACCTAACTCTGGACAACCTTTCCCGTCCACAACTTGTGTCAATGTGCCGATACATGGGGGTTAATGCTTTCGGTACCGACAACTTCCTTCGGGGAGCCATTCGTGCCCAGCTGCTTCAGCTCCGCAGGGACGACCAACTTATTGCCAGTGAGGGCATAGATGAACTGTCCACGTCCGAACTTCAGGCGGCTTGTCAGGCGAGGGGTATCCGTGTTAGTGGTGTCTCACCTGCACGTCTGAGAGAGGAGTTTGCTACCTGGATCGATCTACACCTACATAACAGGGTTTCTGGCGTCCTCTTGATTCTCGGGAGGGCCTTTGACTTCGATCGCAAAACCCTCGGCGATGAAGACGGAAAGACCGGCGTGATTAGGAGCGTGGAGAGTGTCCTCAGTGGCTTACCAGATAACTTGGTCAGCTTCCGTTCGCTCCTTGTGAGAAGTGACTGACATATTAACTCTCCCCTAGCTGAGCGAGGCTGAATTGGAGGTTGATTCCGACAATGCCTCGTACAAACAGAAGCTGGAAGTCCTGCAACAGCAGGAGGAGCTTATTGAGGACGAACAGGAGCAGGAGCAGAGAGAGGAGGATGCCCGTCGTGCCAAGAAGGAGGAAGAGGCTCTCTTGGCCGAATCGCTCCTTCCCGACTCTGAGGTTCGTCGGTCAAAAATTCCGCGAGAGACTGAGATACTGAACGATCGCCAGCTACACCCGGAGAGGATAGAGCTAGAGGATGCACGCATGACGACAGAACAGCTGAAAGAGTTGGCAGAAGCTCTTTCGGTTGTGTCGGCTCAATCCAGTGTGCTGAAGGAGCGCGATGAGCTACGGGCCCTCATGGAGGAGAACCTTGCCGCTGATGAGGTGGGTGTCACCAGCACATGTGCCATTCTGCCAATGCTCAGCATGTCAATTAGGATCCCAAGTCACCTTCCGGCGCTTTAACAAAGAGGATCCGGTCGATGTTAACCAAGATCGACACTCAATTGCAGGATTACGATTCCCGTGTTGGCAACTCGCTTCAGATGATCTCCGTCGATTCACAGGGTCGTATCTCTGTCGAGGACCTGGAAAAGGCGCTGGCGGTTATCAAGCACAAGCCGGACGAAGAAGTTGGACACCTGGTTATTGAGAAGCTTGATGCAGACAATGATGGTTTCGTGGAATTGGATCATTTGCTTGAGCTAGTCAAGGAGGAAGGGCTTGGTCAGTGCTCCCTTGTTTCACAAGACCTTAAATTGATCCTTTGATAGGTGTCGTTGTCGATGACGAAGCCGAGAGTTTGCTTGGGCAAGGGAAGGAGATCAAGAACATGAAGCCACGCAAAGAGGATATCATTCAGGAGTAGACCTTAAGTACTTGGATGTAAAGACCACCGAACCCTCAACTCATGTGATCTGCTGTCATTGTCCAGTTTGCGAGGCCCGTCGGCTCAAGGGCCGAGGGTGATCGCACGTTTGCAGTTTATGTTATAAAACGGGATATCCCCGCACGCCCTCGAGGCCCATTTCCCCCTGCCCGACGAGCTCAACGTTCCCGGTCGACACCCATGACCAAACCCCTATGTTTCCGCCAGCCGTTCAAGGGATTGTACATCCTACAGAGGGTGCTCGGTACACCCGCCCCCGTGCCGTACTGGGTGGTAAAGTACTGTTGTGCTTCGGCTCGGCCGCGACGAACATGGACGCTGAGCGAGACCGTGTGCGTTATGGCGCTAAGAAGGACGATGCGGATTGACGAAGTTACGGGAATCATGTTGGAACGCACTGACAAGACGAAGGAGGTGGATGACAGATCGCTGCAGGAAACAAGTTTCTTTTGGCTACCCCCCGTCGAGGATGGTCTGGTTAAGGGGACGGCAAAGAACGAAGGCGTCAAGCCCACTAGGATTCCGGGGTACGTATGGCCGCAAGGGATCAACCTCGCCGAAAGCGGTGATGATTATGTCGCGTATTGGGCAAGTTGTTCGCAATCGCCCTGCTTCTGCATCTGGTCGATTAACAAATGGCAGACCCACGGAGGCGCATATAGGCCAGTCATGTGAGAGCCCTGCCGTGAAATTCACAACGCTAGACGATGATTTAGGATGGGGAGTGAGACAGAGAAGTTTGGCACGTTCGGTAGGTCGCACGGGGTTTGCTTCCTGCAGTTACCTCATAAAAAGCATACGCAGGAATTCCGAGATTCATCAGAGAGGTTTGTTAGTCAGAACCTGGCTATCGGGCTGCAGCCGACCACGGGCTCCTGTCAGCACACCAGAATCAAGTACGGTCTCTGTAAGTCCACCGCAGAGTCCATCTGCCGGGCTGAATTGGTTGACAAATAAAATCCAGCGGTGGATTACAGACTGAGCGGGGAAGCCCGTCATCATGGTCAGCTGTCAGACGCTTTGGCCGGTTATGTGTACCTAGCGAAAGGCTGCAACATTCCGCCTGAGCGCATCGTCATCGTCGCCGACTGCGCAGGGAGTAGGCGGATGTGGGTTAGCAAGGGGGGGTGCACTGGATAACGCCTTTATTTCCTCAGCTCACCTGAGGTTGATGCTCCTGCGTTACTTGAAGGACGAGTCCGTATCCAAGATGCCCGGTGGGATTATGTTATTTTCGGTGGGTGATATTTTTAGATTATTCCCACTGAGCTGACTCGCGAGTGCTAAGCCCTGGGCTGATTTCGGTGAGCTGACGGACTTGGTTTGTCCGTCCGCCATATTAACTCGCGGCGACCCAGCATATGAAGCCGTGAACGGGCATTCAGACCACCCTAATTCACCGTCCGATATGCTATGCACATCGGGATGGTATCCGCAGCAGGTCCTTCCTGATGGGGCAGATAAGACAGAACTATCTGGCGCGTAAACAGAGCGCCTAGAGAGGCGTTCGTCGGCTATCCGAGAACATTCATCTCGCTGGGAGGGGCCGAGACGTTCGCAGAAGAGGTGCGCGAGTTGGCGGAGAAGATGGCGCGGAACGGGGTTTCCGTCGCAGTGGATGTGCAGGTGCGTGTGACCGCCGGGCGTTCGTGTCTGATCTCCCCCTCCAGCCGGACGCTGTCCACGACTTTTTGGCATTCCCGAGCGAGAGGGCTCGAGGGGAACTGAAGAAGGTGGTCGTTGGATGGGTCGAGTCTCTGCCCGACGCGTGAAATATTCCTTGTACAACGCCCAGCAGACCCCTTGGCTGATCGGTCTGATGGGCGGCCCCTATATACCGTCCGAAATCACGGCTAACTGTAGACGCAGCGATCTCTTTGCCTCTGACCATGTCCAGCCACGACTACTACAACCAGAACAAAGGTCCCCACGACCAGTACTATCCACCTCAAGGTATTTCCTCTCGTTCCCGCTCATTTTGTGGTGATTCTAAAGATTCGGCTCGGAATAGGAGCCCCTCCCCCCGGGGCCAGCGGCCAATACTATGGTGGACAGGGGGGCTATTATCCCCAACAACCTCCACAGGCGTATCAACAGGGCGGTCATCCCCAACAGGGTGGTTATGCTCCCCAGCCTCAACCACAGGTAGTCTATGTGTGCGTCCTCCTGTTTCACTCACGCCGGGGTCGGCCATGTGTTGACGACTCTTCTCATGACGCGCAGCCAGCAGGAGAAGAAAAACGACGACTCGTGTATGGGGTGCTTGGCAACTGCGTTGTGCTGTTGCTGTCTTGCGGGTACGTCTTGGGTGCCGTGCTCGGCTCTTTTTTGGCTGGCTGACGATTTACGTTTCGGACAGAGATATGTTGTTAAACAATGGCGTCATAACTGGCTTCGTTTCTCAGATGTGGACGGGAAGATTTCATCTTATTCTACAGTCTAGACTGCCAGGATGTGCTTTTCTATCTTGTTTACCCACCAAATATGTCATGTCTGAATTTGTCAAGCGACAGGGGATGGATCGTGCCACATTGGCGGGCTATTGCCTCCGAGCTTGAGCGCCGAGCGGGAGATGCTTAGAAGAGTGCCAGAGCAGCGGGGAACAGATCTTTCCCCGGACAGGACGGGTCAAGGATGGCTTAGTCGGGCAACACGTCTTTGAGCGTATAAATAATCCTCCCTCCCCAAGCTGGGTCTCGTTCCGCCGTCCCCCCCCTCCCCCACCATGCCGCTCGGTCTGCTCACTAGGTTCAGCACCATCAATTCCCAGTCATCGTCGGATTCGACCCTCGTCTGGTACCTCGTAGTCTTTCACAATGCCATTGTCACAAGACTGGATTCTAACGCCCACCTTTCCTCACAGTCCAGGATACCCAATCGAGCTCTTCCCGGGTTACACCAATCCCGAGGATTTCTCGGTAAATCTCTCGGTCTTCGCCGACGATGATGCCGAGGTGCGGACTCAGCGTGGCGAACTCTACATGACCATGAGAGGGAAACGCCGGAAGACTCTATACGACTGTTACGGTTTCCCCATCGTCAACGTTCGGCGAAAACGAAAGTCGTTACTCGCGGAGTACGAGGTATGACACCCACACCTACACACTCTCCCTCTCTCGACTCGGGGTAACATTGTTTTCCCCAGGTATTTGGTGGCGAAGACTCGGCAGAGCTTCTGCTGACGATCAGCGGCAGATGGTCCTGGGGTGGTTCCAAGATGACCGTGTCGATGACCAACTGGAACAAAGAATGCATCCAGCTGGGGGTCAGGGGAAACCTTATGGATCGCCACGGCAAAGTTTTATTCGACGACATCGAAGTCGGGCGGATACACGCCTGTCCCCCCCAAAATACCAACTCTACCAGTAGAGAGTCCTACACCATCTCCAGTGCCGCATATGGTACGTAATTGTTCTCTCTTTGCCCGCCCTACCCCCAGTCGCCGTTAACTCCACTTCCATAGTCGACATCGTACTCATGGTCGTGATATCCTTATGTCTCAACGATAGATTTTACGAAGATTGAGGTTGCAAGTGCCAGCTTGAGCGCCCTCGGTATCTTATGCACGGACACCACCTATCCTAGATTCTGTAACCTCATTATATTTCTGTATTGCAGCATGTCGTTATGTTTTGCCTCGCCCAGAGCGATAATTCACAGTTGTACAATTTGATTCCTGACTACAGATAAACTACTATGTCTCATGAACAACGTAGCACACTAAACAAAGACCACATATCATCATGACTCCTCTTGCAATGCGGAAAGCTGTAACCGGTTCCATCAGTCATCGTGGCCAAGGGTCCCCTGCGGGTAAGCTTACCGAAACTCGACCGCAAAGTCGATGATCCGAATCGATAGAACTTACAATCTCCCTCACAAATGGAAGAGCGGTGGCCGTCGAGACCTAGGCCTACCGCCGTTTCACCACTGGCTTCCCCACGAAATGGCACATGCTCCGCGTCTTCCCACTCCGGTACTTCGTACACCCTCTTGACGTGGTTCTTGCTTCCCCTCACGTCACCCTGCACCACATCGCTCGTCGTGCCCTCGAGGGATGTGGTTCCTGCATGCAGGAACCGACAAACGAGTCAGATATCGTCATCATCGTCATAGAACTCGTCCTCGTCGTCGTCAATAGTCTGCAGGGTTTGCAGGTCGAGCTTATACCTGAGTAGGCCCCCAATGCCACCAAAGCCTTTGACGAATTGGGCACCCTCTTGGGACCGGTTTGTGATAAACTCCAGGTTGGCGCCAAAGTCCTTGTACTTCTCAGCAAACCATTCCAGTAGGGAAGACGGTTCCTCCGCCGGTTCCATTTCTTGCCCAGTGGATTTGTCCGTGAACTTCTCCCGGTCCTTCTCTTGATCCTTGTTCGCATACACAATGATCTCCTCTGGAGAGAAATAGTTTCCGTTAGTGTCTCCAATGAACTGTCGATCCGCCTCACCTCCAGCTGCATTGCGAAGAACGTATCGGGTGATGTCTAGGTTCTCCCAAACGATCAACGTCTCGACGGCGCCGAGTTCCAGAGCCTTGAGCGTATCCTCAATCCCGAAACAGTACTTCCCCGTGTCTTGGCTGATCTCGTCAAAGTACTTCTGGATCAGCTTCTTTTCTTGAACGAATTTGACATTTGCGAGGGATTCCGCAGCAAGTTCAATGGCCTGGTGTCATCACCTCGTAAGTGCATGTTGGCTGGAGGATCGAGCAGAAATCCTCGCCTGGTTAAAGCCGTTTTCGCCTCCATAGCTGACGTCGACCACCTTGATGACCTTGGCGGCCAAACGTTGATCAAACATGTCACTCAGGCTCAGCTCCGTCTTGAAATCAGCGCTCCCAGCAAGCACCAACCCCGTCACATTCACTTTATCCGCAGTAATGAAATGCTGTACGGCCAATTCGGCGACCTTGCGCACATAGTTGTGTCGCTTTTCGTCACGCAGGCGGGCAAAACGCAAGGCAGACTGGCCACCACGACCGTGTTTCTTGGGAAGGTCAACGGTAAACTTGTGGACAACATCGCGAGTGTTGCCGGCGACGGTTCCGAAGAGAGTGCCGTTTCCGTCCATGACGATGAACCCAAACTTGGAGTCGGATTCGAGCAGCTCCTGCAGAGCCTCCGTGTGGAATTTATTGTCACACAGGTAGAGGGACCTGCAGATTGATGAAAATGATTGTATGGATGAACAAAACTTGGATAACTCACGTATTGATTGGTTTATGTGGTTCGAAGTCGAACGAGACCTTCTTTTCCTTGCCTTCATCGGTCAAGATCGTCCCGACGAACAAGACCAGACCATTTGGTGGAACACGATTGTACAGCTTCAGCCTCTGTTGAGTACTGGTGATCGCAGCCAAGACGGATAATCGGTTGACCCGGGACTTGATGTTAGACGCAGTACCGTATTCCTGTGTCAACATAGCGGAGACACGGGAGATCTGATCCTGGGGATTAAAGATGGGAGTGTCAACAGCCGATGACCGAGAAACACTACACATGTTTCTTGACACACCTTTGGGGGGACGATGAGACTGATCATGGAGGTTCCGGCTCTAGAAGAACACCAGTATCAGAGGGCCACGCCCAACGAGATAGCGGCGGCTGTGGACGGCACCCTCTGGCAGCATCAAGGCTTTTGATCAGCTTCTTGACCTTCCACATCTGAATGTTTTGTTCTGCGATATCTTGCGCCTGACTCATGATGAAGATGGCTCAAAGTCGAATCTGTGGATCCTTGGCCTCCCTCGGCTGGGTTTGAGGATGACGATGAAGAGAGAGAGAGAAGATGAGAACGAAAAAGTTTAAATTCCTCTTGCCGTTTTTGGCACTCGCGTCACCTTGACTCTGATCCATGACGCCGACGGCCACGAAGCGCAAGAGCCCCGATGACCAGCCTCAAGGTGAACAGAGCGTGAAGCGGGCGAAGCTCTGTACATCCGATACGCCAGGCGCGGCACGAGTCGAAGGGGTAACGGAGGAGCAAGAGCCCGACCCACCCCCAGCCAAACCGAAGGCCAAGCGACCGAGGATCAAGAAGCTCACCCCACCTCGACCGTTTCCCACTGTTCCAACTTCGGTCTCAGCCACTGGTCCGCGTTCCGCCCACTCTGAGGGAAAGAACTACATCTGTATTACGAGGAGGACACCCCTTGCAGCGTACCTTCGGAGGTGCAAGGATGTTATTACTACCGATGGGTGGGTTGTACCGTTCCTCGTCACCTTGGCCATCCCCTAAATCATTTGTCCAAGGTACAAATCTTTGTATCTGAACGCCATGGGCGCCGCGATTCCCATCTGTCTCACTCTTGCTGCATCTCTGCCCGACATTCTCCCATTTGGTCTGAGCGAAATTAGGACGGAAATATCGACCGGTACCGTGGAAGTCCGTGATGAAATCATTCCCGAGGACGATGATGAAGACATATCGTATGCCAACCGCAGCAAGTCCACCGTTAGTGTCACACTGGTTATCGGAGATGGCGTGGATGAGACGCGCCCGGAAAGAAGATACCCTCTTGGTGGGAAGCGCCAGAAGAAAAAAAAGGGCCAGAACCGCAAACCTGAGATCGTGTTATCGGAGCCAGACCAGGATGACATGGACGTCGTGGAGTGATTATCCGTTATAGAAGGGAGCCAGCGGCTGAGGTTTGCGCTGTCGGTGACCCGGTTGGGTAGAAAGAGTAGAACCTTACGGATAGCCCCCATTAATCAAGAATGACGAGACAGCGGAAGTCACCTTTGCGAACCCCGTTGGCGAACCCCGGCGAGAGAAAGAACGACAGCAGATAACAATGCATCTGACGCTACTACGTCGTGAACACCTCCCACATTACATATACCCCCCTCCTCTAGTGCTCTCAATCTTACATTACGTTTACAGCCATCAGGATCCCCACGCCAGCCCTCACTGCAACGCTCGTCGCGACTGTCGCTGTCGACGTGGCACCCGAAGGGGTTGAGTCCTTGGCCCTACCCCCGACCAGCCACTCATTGCCGGTATTACCTTCGGGACCACATTCTGTGTCCTGTCTGAGACCCCGCACCATGTTTCCGCGCGTATACATACGCTTTTTTGTACGCGTGAGCTCTTGTGTCTTTTCTGCTCCTGGACCCATCTCATTGCTTCCAGCCTCATGTTCGTCGGTTGAACATAATCCTTAAGCACGTGAATCTCACGTGATCGTGAACGCGTGACGTCTTGTGGCTTAGTTGCCAGCAACCGATTGACCCCTACCTCCTTGACAATCCACTCTCATCTCGGAAACACCCCTTGCATAGTCAAATCGCCAAAATGGCTGGTGAGTACCCTCGCTGTCAACCCATCCCAGGACTGAACAATATTTGTGTGATGCAGGAAGAAAGCGCGCTGCCCCTGAGGATGCCACCAGCACGCGTCCTGCCAAAACCACCAAGACCACCACCGGAAAAGCAAGAGGCAAGTCTGGTCCAAAAGTATTCCTTTCACTTTCTGGTAGTGTCCCTGGCTCCTTACGTGCCGTTTCTGTAAGGCCAATCTAAGCGCGAAGACGTTCAAGTCTCAAGCTCTCCCGCTTCACATCAACATCACTCACACGCCACCCCCTGTTGTCGAAGATTCGGATGAAAAGACAGACCCGGGTTTCTTGACTGCCTTGTCCCTTCAACCTAGCTCTTTCAACACCGGTACTTATGGGTGGAAAGGGAGCAAGCGGGTCACGATCGAGGTCGACAATCCCGACACTGGTGAGAAAGAGAAACTCCAAGTCCAGCTAAGGTATGTATAGTCTTGCCCGTTTATTTCTAACGCCTGCGCTCACGTCTTATCCAGCTTCAATGCGACCGTGCTTGGAAGCAAAGGAAAAGATGGAGAGGACGAAGAAGCGAAGGAGGAGGAGGAAAAGAAGGAGGAAAAGGACGAGGAAGAGAAAGAGGACAAAGAGGACGTCCAGGAGGAGTAAATGTGCCATGGCCAAGTCCAATCAATTGTGTATGCTCTATTATGATTGTTGTTGAATAACTAGACACGGGGTCCCATGCGGAACGATTTACAGACCAAGGCGTCTCCGTGGAGTTTGCGAAACACGGGAGCCTGTGTATTTAGGTGTTCCTGGTACAATGATCTTGGACATCGTGGAAGAGGCCGATGTCTTGGACGCCACCTCGGCCTCGGCCGCCTGCTTCGCGAACCTGAAAGACAGTTAGGGCTGGAGTGGCGTACCGCTGATTGTGCACCTACTGTTCACGTTGTCGGGCCATTTCGGACTCCAACTCCGCCTTGCGTGAAAACTCTCGATCCGCCTTTTTGCGCAGGCCTCTCTCATCGAAATTCTTCTCCTTCACCGAGTAAAAGACAGAACCAAGCTCCGCTATGGGACTGCGTTAGGAAATTTCAAAAAACCCCTACGGAATGTTGGGAGACTGACCGAGCCAGTATGCGTCAACGGAAGTCACCTGCGTCATGTACTCCTTAGAGGTCAGGATAAGCTCGTGATAGACGACATATGTTGGGGTGTCTGTTGAGTTGCAACTTTAAGAAGGCGGAAAAGGGGAAGTCACGAGAACTTACATCCAAGTCCATAAAGTGCGCTTGTCGGATGAAGGTGGGTAGGCAGCCCAGTCCTGATATTCACAAATTCCCCAATGCCCTTGACTCTCGCAGCCTGGTGGAAATAGCCAGCAGCGATCGCTTTCCTGGTATCAGAAATCAGTCATTGAAAAGACCATCCAATCAGATGGTTGCATACCTGATAACATCGAAGTCAGTGCCGGCAGAGATGAGCTCCATCTTCTGGAACTTCATGATATCCTCAAGCTGTACACGAACTTCTCGCGCCTTTCGCAGCAGCTTAGGGTGTAAGAAATGGCGGACACACCACTCGTCTCTGTACCTGTGTCACAGTTAGTGTTAGCCCTGCCCACGATCATACCTGCGGCTCAGGTCGGACTCACCCACGACTCTTCCACTGATTGAAGACGTTCAGGAGAGTTAAATGGTCACTCTCGGGGACATTGAACTTCTCCCTTGCAGCATCCGCCTCTTCCATTCGCTCCTTCGGTCGATAGAACACGCTGGGGACAGAGAGCATCGATACGATCGTTAACATCTCCACTGAACACTTGTACTCGACCGAGGCGATCAACATCTTGGCCATGGACGGTTCCATTGGGAATTCGGACATCTTTCGCCCAACAGGGGTCAAGTCTCCAACATTATCTAGGGCGCCGAGAACCCACAATTGGTACATGGAGTTCAGCATATTTGCCTACTAAACATTGAGGGGGGGTCAAAATTGGAACAAAAACGGGCTGACCTGAGGGGGAGGGTCCATGAAGTCGAATTCCAGCAAATTCTTTACCCCGAGTGATTTCAACAGAAGGACAGTGTTGGCCAAGTTGGTTCGTTGGATTTCTGGGATCGTGTTTGGGAACATTTCGTTACGATACGCCATCTCGGTGTACAAGCGGTAACAAAAACTTCAAAGTGAGGGTAAGAAGTTGCCCGAGCCGGCTGCTTAAATAAACTTACCCGCTTCCCGTTCGACCGGCGCGACCAGTTCGTTGGTTGGCATTGGCTTGGCTGATAGGTGTTATCTGCAGCGCGTCCATACCCACCTTGGGGTTGTAAACCTTAAGTTTACAGTAACCGGCATCCACAACGTAGTGAATACCGTCGACTATTGTCATAACGATTGATCAAAAGGACAACTATGAGGAAATCCAGGACTAGTACCTGTTAATGACGTCTCCGCGATGTTCGTTGCGACTATGACCTTCCTTCGGCCGTCGCTTGTGGCATCGAAGATCTTTGCCTGCAGATCTGCAGGCATTTGAGAATAAATGGGGAGTACCGCCAGAAGGGGTGGGTCGTCGAGTTGTGAGAGGCGCTCTGTGATCAGATCGTAAACGGGGGTCATAGTGGAATATGATTTTGCAAACCGGAAACAACTTGGCATGTGACCTCGATATCTTCCTGTCCAGTCATGAAGACGAGAATGTCCCCAGGAGGTAGAGAGAGATGTATCTGTAAAACCTGTTTCACAGCACTGTCCACGTAGTCTTCGCACGGTGACTTCGAGTGAAATGTCTCGACAGGGAATGTACGACCGGGGATGGTGAATGAGGGAGCATTGCCGAAGAATTTTGAGAACTAGTTGCATGGGGTAAACAACTCGACTGGTAAAAGAGAATCTGTCTTACCTTTTCGGCGTTCATTGTCGCGGATGTGACAATAAGCTTTAGATCTCGCCTTCGAGATAAGACTGGGGTGGTGTTAGCACCCTAATTTGGAACCCTGCGCGCCAGGTGAACTCACTCTTCCTCAGCAAGCCCATCAGTACGTCAGTGCTGAGCGAACGTTCGTGAGCCTCATCCAGGATGATTATGCTGTACCTGTCGAGGTCTCCTTCGTTGAGAGACTCTCGAAGGAGCACACCGTCAGTCATATCTGGCGGATTTCAGCGTCATCTCTGAGTGACAAGCGGGGGCTACTAACATTTGATCTTGGTTTCTGGGGATGTGCAATCTTCAAAACGGATAGCATAGCCTACGGTGGATCCGAGTTTACACTAGGACGACGGTCAGAGAGACCCCGAGACAGAAACCTGGACAACCGTCTACTAACCTCCATCTCTTCGCTGACCCGTTTCGCAACCGACATTGCGGCGACGCGACGCGGTTGAGTACAGCCTACGATCCCATGTTCACAGTAGCCGTCCTCGTAGAGAAATTGTGCCAGCTGAGTCGTCTTTCCCGACCCGGTCTCTCCAACCACAACGATGACTATAGATGGTAAGAATATGAAACACCGGTAAGCAGACAACGGAGGAAGACCCACCCTGGTTTTCGCGGATAACCTTCATCAATTCCTCGCGGCAGGCGAACGCGGGAAGATATTCTCGTTGTTCTTTCAACGTACGTGTTTTCGCAAAAGAACTGACCCCGGTCGAGGCCTTTAGGTGTGTTGCAAACTTCGAATCGCCCTTGTAATCCTCTTTATCGTCAGGATTTTCTGATTCGCGGGCTTCGGCTATCCGATAGGAAATAGGAGACTTCGTGAATGTCCACCCAGGATAACATAGGAATGGTGATTATGCTTGTACGTACCTTCTCCCTCCTCATCCTTGACACCCATAATGTTCCCCAGAGCAGTGCCACCAAGCGCGGCCATTTTTGCGGCTGCCTTAGCACGTTCTGCCTGTTCCCGTTTTTCCTTGACCAACGCACTACCCTTTCTTGAAAATATAGCGAGGTCACTGGTGGGATCTCGAATTGGGTTTACGGGGTCAAGTTGTTTCGTGAAAACAGTGCGACCATCCAGGAATGGTGGTTTTAGGTCGTGGACCATGACGTGGACAGTAGATTCGGATTCGTCTTCGAAATCGAGGTCTATGGCCTGACGCGTCGCCACTCCAGAAGTTACCATGCGATTTGACTCCCAGAGATCGTTATCTGCGTTCTGCAGAGAAAGGGTATTGAGGGAGAATGTAAATGAATGTAAGTAACGGCTCACATATTGGGCTTGTCTTGCAGAAACTTTTTTCTACAAAAATCTTAGCACAAGATCCCCGCAAGAGATAGAGATGACCTCACAATCTGCTTCGATGCGATCTCCGCTTCCTTAGCCGCGGTAAGGTCCTCGTACTGCGATAAAGGGTTATGTTCTTCATCCCCAGCAACACCACCTTCTGCTCCTGTGTACCAGTCCCGATCAAGGCGAACCTGTTCCTCCTCCCATTCTCGTGAGTCGAGGCCAAATGCTCTATAGTCTCCGTCTGGGCTGGTGTCACGGGCGACACGAGGAGTCTGAGCGTCCCAAGATCTGTTTCCAACCCTACCCCACCCCCCTTCGTCACTTCTCGAGTTCCGTGGCGTGGATTCCCACCCGACATTCGGGACACGGACACTCCCACCTCGCTCTGAACGAGGTGTTTCGTCCCAATTTCGTCGATCGTATCCACGATCACGATTTGAACGTCGCTGGAATTCACCAAGCCCCTTATGTCCACTGTCTTGACGTTCTTCAACTGCATTGATACCCTCTGTGTGACCCGATGAATTAGTCTCGCCAGGGAGGTGGATGTAAGTAAGCAGTCACCTCTCTGCCTATCCCGGTTTCGACGGTACTGCTCAAGTTTCTTCCTCCCAGCCTCAGACAAGCCACCAGGGTGTGAAGGAGTTTCGTCTCCCCGTTGCCGTGAGTGTCCAGGGCGAGGCCCAGGTAGGGCAGGAACTGGAGTTGAGTTGATTCATAAGAGAAGGGGGTAAACAAAGAAATATCTTGGCTTCACACCTTTGAAGAGCTTGTCTGGGTCCAACTTCTGCCTCTTCTTGTCACCATCTCCTGATATTGATGCTGCCCTCTTTTCTCTCGCTAGGCGGTCCAACCCAAGAACGGATGTGCGTGGCGTTGGTGGTTCCAGAGGTTTTACGGGTTGTTTGAACTTGTGTTGCTTCGAGCGCATCAGCATGTAAGTACCGGGTGTTTATAGGAACCGGACGTACAACATCCTTACGCACTAGCCCACCTTGGCGGATCGGCTCAGGTTGCAACACATCCACGTCTTGGACTACGATCCCATGACTGGGTTGCAACAGATTCTCCATTGCCTCTTGGTTGACGTGGGAGAGTATCTCTCCGTGTATCTCGACGAGGAACGGATCAGGAAACTTGCCGAAGGACCTTGCGGCTGCGGGGGAACAAGTTCAGCACTCTTCCTCGATGGGGGGGTTCACCGACCTTGCACAAACTGATCGACTGAGTTGGACTTGGCGATATCCTGCACGCGCCGTGCAAGCAAGTCGTTGGGATTGACGATGTTCAAGGCTCTGGAAAGTTTGATAGCGAGCTGGTGGGTGAACTCATCTTCGCGTCCATCCTGGCTAGACATAGAGAGCGCGCGTCACATTTCATCACACCCTATGCGCGTCACGCTCGGCGAGTGAGATGATCCAATGGTCGTACATCCACAGTGATAACAGCGTCGTATGTTACATATCTAACTCTGATCCTGAATCTTCATCCTTCTTCGCCTTCACTGTCCGACGTGGGGGACTTCTTGACCCATACCTCGGTCTCTGCCGCCCGTCCTCCGACTCATCTCCAGAGTCCTCGCCTAGCTCATTCCGGTCATCCCCAGGAAGAGTCGTAGGTATAATCGCACCAGACAGGACAAGTACGGCCTCCAGTTCTGCAACAGCGCGTAAGGGACACGAGTTTTGTCGGTGGACTGACGAGGTCAGACTTACCCTCCAGACGCCGTTGGCGATCTCCTCCCCAAGCTACTATTTGGGTGTGTACCTCGCCATCGCGATAAATAATCAACATAGGTTGTCTTGACTCAGGAAGGTCTGGTATGCATTTTTCTCCCACGATGGAGACAAACTTCGTCTTTGGGTGGCGCTGAGCCAGGGTCCGGACGTGCTCAAATGTTCGGTCGCTGCGCAGCAGCCTGACATTCTGTGAGATGGGGAAAAGGCCTGATTGAAACGAACAGACCCGTCTTTATAGAGGAGACAGACAACGCCAGTTCCCTTCCCTGGGTCTCCGGGAACAGCCACCTTGCTTGCTTCTGTGACCTCCCTTGTGTAGTCGTCCCTACCGATAGGATAGACACGCCCAAAACGAGCACTTTCAGCCTTCTTGATCTCCTTGAGACGATGTTGTCTATATTTCTCCGCCAGCCGTTCCACTTCATCATCGTTTGCATCTTCCCCCATCTCCCTGAGCTCTGTCGGACTCATGTCATCAAGTAGATCACTCAGAGTCGGCGAGGCAGGAGGCGAGGGAGACGATGGCTCGGACTCCTTCGGCGGCAGAATGCCATGTTTGCGCAAAGCATCGTTGCTATCTGGCTGTCAGCTTTTGGAACCCACTGCATTGACGGGGACACTCACAATTCCGTGTCCTCGTTTGGATTTACCGCCATAACAGTGGTCCGGTAAGATCAATCGTGTGGATACAATCTCGATCATTTCTCACTCGTCTTCCACCATACGCGAGAGCTCCCCTCGAGAGCTCCTTAATGGCCACACAACTGTCTGTTCTCGGCGATGACGATCTAATACCGCGTCGATATCAGGAAGAAATCTTCGAGAAGGCTGTCCATGGAAACGTCATAGCCGCATTGGACACAGGCAGTGGCAAGACTTTTATCAGTACCCTTCTAATTAAGTGGGTGTCCACTCAGGAACATGCACACAAGAAGCTCGTCGTATTCCTCGTTCCAAAGGTTGCTCTCGCCCAACAACAAGGCGCATTTATTGCGAGACATTCCCCGTTACGAGTAAAGCAGGCAACCGGAGCGACCGCTCCGGACCTGTCTGATCGCATTGGGTGGGAGGAGCTGTTGAGCGACGTCGACGTTATCGTGCTTACCGGTAAGCTTGTTTCTTCTTGCGGCTCCCAGTAACCAACTGCTCGTCTCTAGCACAGTTATTTCTCAATGTCATTACCCATTCCCATTGGACCGTTAACAAGGTCCGTGGTTTTAGCCGAGCGTTCACCGCAAACATATATTTGGTTCCAGGTATCTTTGCTGATATTCGACGAATGCCATCACACGCGTAAAAACCATGCATACAACGGAATAATGCGCGAATACTATCAGTGTACTGTTGACCAACGTCCAAAAATATTCGGCATGACTGCTTCTCCGATATGGAACGCAAAGGATGCGGTTAATTCTTTGGCTGCGCTCGAAAAGAATCTGAACGCCACGGTCGTTGCTGTACGAGATCACGTAGCGGAGTTATCTGACCATTCCCCGCGCCCGAAAGAGGTGGCAATCTCTGGTTTCTGAACGACTCTTCACGCTGATGAGACGTCCCGCGCAGATCGTAGTACAGTATTCTTCGCCGCCGATGGAGTATCCGTCCTACCCAACGCCCACTCTTTGGAATCGATGCGACTCCGTTCCACATTCTTCGGACGTCACGATACCCTGGGTGAAGATCCAAACCCGCTACCGCGTTGCTTATGAATCCTTGGGGCCATGCGGTGCAGAGATGTTCCTCCACGCGGAGCTGAAACAACAAGTACGGTACTTGTTCGATACCACTGTTCCAAATGCGGGGGTTTTGTCGGACCTGGGATTACAACCGTTCAGCGTCAAGGAGGACGATGACAAATCCGATCTAGTCAACAAACTTAATCAGATTTTACAACTGTTGGCCCAATATGATGAACACTTCGCGGACCCTACAGGGAACCTCCTGGACCCAAGCTGGTGTACCCCGAAAGTCAAAGCACTGGTCGACATCTTGCTGACCAATTACCACGAGAATTTCCAAAGTATCGTTTTCGTGGAACAACGTCATGTTGCAACCTCCCTAGTAGAACTTGTAAATCGCCTTCCAAATGCAACCGGTCGTCTCAGGTGTGCAGCGCTGTTAGGGCACGGAGCCACAGATAACTCGGCTGCTTCCATCAAAGGAATGCCAACCAGAGTCCAGGAGGACGTCGTCCAGATGTTCCGGAAACGGGAAGTCAACGTGCGTAAGTAAGCGAACGGCTGGACTCTGCGACCATTATCTCAATTCCTCTACAGTGTTGACCACATCTGTTGCTGAGGAAGGGCTGGATTTTCCCGTAAGAAATTTCCTCGCCTTATCATCATCACGTTCTAAGGACTTCAGGCCTGCGATCTTGTCATTCGCTTCGACCCAGTGCAACACATGGTGGGGTACGTTCAATCTAGGGGTCGGGCACGACATCGGACCTCAACTTTTGTCATATTGGTTGAAGAAGGGAATGCCCATCAGCTAGCCCGCTATCAAGCCTTCAAAGAGAGCGAGCCTGAACTTAGGCTCATATATCAGACTCGAGGTACCGCGACTGTGGACAAGTCTTTCGAGGACGACGATAACGGTGATACGTCCCTCGGTGAACGATATGTCGTACCCACAACTGGTGCAATTCTATCCTATGCCACAGCCACAAGCCTCCTAAACCGCCTGTGTGCCCTTATCCCCCGCGACACTTTCACTCCCCCACAAGTTCCAAAATACGCGGGTGACTTCGTTTCTACCCTCACCCTCCCTGCCTCCCTTCCACTTCCTCAAGAACTACTTAATTTTACCGGGCCCGAAAAGCCGACCAAACGGGAAGCCAAGCGTGCTGTCGCGTTCATGGCGGTCAAGCGGCTACATGAGTTCAACGTCTTTGACGACTATATGCTTCCATCGGGAGGGTCCAGGGCTAGGGGATATGAAGATGCGGATGGAAGGCCGGTACCTTCAATGAAGAACCTACCGGATATGCTGGACGTCTCGGTGCGGGATCCCTGGGTCTTAAGTCACAAACTCTTCCTTCACGTTATCTACGTCGATGGGGTGCCAACCGCCGGACTACTCACGGGATCGTCATTACCGCGGGTGGAAATGGTCATCCAGGATGCGTTCTTCACCATGGAAGCCGGAACCCCTTTTGAGATGCAACAACCCCAGTGGGACAAGCTCCGGATGCTTCAGGACTACACCCGAGCTGGATTGTGGTGGTGTGTCACTCACAAAAATATATCCGCCCCCATCGCGGCGTGCACGTTCCCGCTTACCGAGAGGTTACTCCCTGATTTCTCTGCCATACAAGAAGTAGTGGACAGCCCCTTTGGTTCGCACGATTGGAGTATGATTGGAGAACAACACCACGACAATTTACTCGCCATGAATGGGAAAGTTCACGGCCGGCCACTCCTGCTGCGGTCGATTAGACGAGACCTCACACCAATGTCCCCACCAGCGCACGGTTCTCGAGAAGCCTGCTTCCCGACATATCGAGAATATTGGATACAGAAGTACACCCGGAAAGGGGTCGAACCAACAATACCTACCGATTGCCCTCTCGTAGAAATTCAGCATTTCCCTCGAGAGCAATCTTCATACTACTCGACGGAATCTTTGCGGGGTGCAGATGGTTTTCGACCTTCAGTCCCCGTGGGAGCCAAGTCCTTCCTACCCATCTACCTCTGCCGGCAGCTCCCAATGCCGAAGGCGATGTGGAAAACATTCAGAATTTTGCCGATACTTATGCGCAGGGCTACTGACCTGTGGCGTGCGCGGCAGGCGGTGATCGAGCTCTCCCTTCCCCCGATGCCACTACACATACTCGCGGAGGCACTGACCCTCCCTTGCGCCAATGCAAGCTTTGATAACCAGCGCCTAGAAACACTTGGAGACTCAGTCCTAAAGCTTTGCACGGTTGTACATATATTTCACAAGTTCCCCTTCAGGCACGAGGGCCAGCTGGACGCAATTCGCAGGTGCTGCGTCTCGAACAGGACTTTGCTCGCACGGGCTCAGGCAATTGGTTTGGAAAGGTTCCTGTCTCCAGAAATCCAAAGTATGCGCGTGTGGCCCTACACGGTCCCCGGGGATTGGGACCCTGCTCAGGTGGGGGGAGGCCGAACGGTGCAGCGGTCTTTCCCCCGTCGGAGTTTGCAGGAGTGTATGGAATCGACACTAGGAGCGGCTTTCCTATCCGGTGGTATACCTACAGCTCTCCGCGCCGGGGTTGCTTTGGGACTATCGTTCGGTGGACCAGTGCATTGGCCACTGCGATACGGATGGCTCCTCAAGCATGCGAATGTCTCGCCCCTCTTCACCTCCCTCACGGAACGGCTCGGATACGAATTCAAGTGCGGAAATTTGCTTATCGAAGCGGTATCGCATCCTTCTTTTCAATACACCTCTCTCCCGTCGTATCAGCGGCTCGAATTTCTCGGAGATGGTAAGAGGCTCCACTTCATCACAGCCTCCTGAGCTCACGGTGCATTAGCACTTATTGAGCTGGTTATCATGCGGCACCTGTACCGCCGCTTCCCGAAAGCAAATTCTGGGGACCTCACGACGGCGAAGGGGAGGTTAGTCCGTAATGCCGCTCTGGCATCCCTCGCTGTCAAGAAACTAGAGTTGCACAAGGTAATATTGCTAAATAATCCCAGCCTGAGCGCCGCAATCTGGTCCTCCGCCAAGCTCCTCCGAGAGATATCCTACTCAGAAATCGTTATCAGCGGGTGGAAGTACGAGCCTCCCAAAGCTCTGGGTGATGTTTTCGAGAGTGTGATGGGGGCCGTATTTGTGGACTCGGGTCATGATTTCGAGAAGTTTAGCGTGATAGTGGAAATGGTCATGGAGGAACTCCTGAACGAGATCGAAATGGACCTACCCTTGGATCCGGTGTCAAATTTGATGATTTGGATGAGCAAGAATGGTTGTAGACGGGTCAATTTTCAGTACGTCCTGCTTCAAAACTCGTCACTTAGGGCTCACGGTGCTGTAGGAAAGGGTCAAGTCATCCTCAGATCAAGATGGCCGATACGGTTCTCGTGATGGTCCATGGAGTCGCTGTGACTGAGCCAATTCGGGCTAAGACCAAGGCCGTATCCAAGGCCCTAGCTGCAGAACTGGCTCTAAAAGTCCTGGAAGACAACTCCTCCGACTGTCATCTTTCACGACTGTGCAACTGCAATGCTAAAGGAAGCGGAATAAACCCCGGGGCGGATATTGCAGAAGAGGAAGAGGACGAGGGAGATGACCGCGAGGGAGGGGGTGAAGAGTTGGTTGAAGACTCAATTCAGAAAGACGAGACGGAAGATGGGTTCGCCGTACTCGCTCAACGTTTGGTTAACGCGAGAGAAAGGAGGTCGTCGGGAGCTAAGGCCGATCGTGGGGAATCCAGTGACATGGATATTTCAGAGGATGAGGTCGAAGTACATTAGTGTTTCGCGGTGTAGTTAATACTCGTAATTGATCCTACTAGTGCGCACGCTCACGAACCCTGTTCTGTGCTGGCTCCAAGCACTCTTCGAGCACGCTCAGAAGTACGGGGTTTTCAAGAGCGGCTGCTACGCGCTCTTTATCGTTTAGCTGCTTATTTACTATTGCGCCTAACCTGAGTTCTCTATCGGTCGCTAAGCGCTTCGATGGACGTACATTCGTTTTCGCTTTGGTGTGAGCCAGGTTTGACGCGGATGTCGACCTTGAATCGGTCGGGTAGGGCTCTTAGCAGACGGACCCGCAATGTAAGACCTATAGCGATTGTTCAGTCTCGTCTACGTTGGATGGAGTCCGACACACCTATCACCGTACTCATCCCACAGTGTGGAACAGTTGGGGAAAATTCGATCAGCACCCTATTTGTCTCGTTCGAGACACTGCATTGGAGAGCGGAGACGACCATTAATTCCTCCAGCGTCATGTGCTTGTGTTCTGGGTCTGTGATGAACCTGACCAGATCTACAAAAACGGCCTTAGTTGGCGTACAGTGATAGATGACAAGAGGTGCCAACCGAAGATCTCATTTTGATCTATGGTTTCACTTGCATGATGATCATCGTAAAGTCCATACCTGGCTGTCTGTGCCTCATCTGAATCCCAGAGGTTCGAAGAGACACGAGCACCTCTTTTCCCGGCAGTTTTGAGAATCGTGGGATTGGGATTGTAGATTTCGTTCATGATTTGATGACTTTGATCGTTTGTGGTAGAGAGGTGGCGAGTTGGTGGCGAGTCGTGGCTCGATCACTCCGGCAAACGACCTTAACATCTCACACTTGTGCCACGATCAGACTTGAACAGTCCTAGTCGCCAACACAGCCACATATGGGTAGACAGCCAGCCAAGAACCCAGTGGTCATTGACCTTGTTGATTCCGACTCTGACATTGAGATCATCCATCATACAATTGTTGTTTTGGATGATGAGGCACCTTTGAAACCTGGCCCCTCGAGATGGGACCCTCAACAGGTGTGCCATCCCCATGCAGATGATCAGAATATGGGCCCTAACAGTTATAAAGCAAGGAATCTCCTCAAAGTCACCCCTCCCTACTGTCAAAGTAGAAGGCACCCCTCTTCCAATTATCAAGATGGAAGTTCCCTCTTATCCAACTCCCTCAGAAAGCCATGGGCAGGCAGAGTCCAGTCCCTCATATGGCCAGAGTACTCCTGAGTGTGATGGAGCAGACAGTGATACAGCATCAGAAGTGGATGAGAAGTATAGCCATGAAAAAGTGTGTGATATGATGTACCTTAGAGCTTATTAACCACTTTTTAGGTATTAGAAGAGATGCCTTGGTTAAGTGGAAGTGACATTGAGGGTATTCCTCCTGTAATGCCTCTTATTTTAACCTGTCCCATCATACTCACTGCATCCCCATACCAGACACGAAGTCACCTCTACCACATGTCTATCCATCACAAGGTTACAAAAGTATGCTAATTTTTCATCAATATCCTCCCTTGCTAATGTATTTATTCTGAATACAGGATATTCAACAGCTCAGCATGAACAAAAAACAGACAGCACCACCAAAGCTGTTTCTACAGTCTTCACCATGGTTCTGTGTTCCAGATTCACTCTCATTGGTGTGTGTCCAGATTGTGAAGGGATTTCCCTAGCTCAATGGTGGAAAGAAATTGCAAAGCATGACAATAACTGGGGCCCAAAATAGCCATCACACTGCCTATGCAAGTACTCCAAACTGGAGGAAGCCTTATCACCTCAAGAATTCAAAAAGGTTTCATGACTGGAAGGAACTTCAGTCAATTGAATCACAGAGGGTAGCCCCTGGAAGTGGGTTTTTACTAATGCTTTCAGTTTCTGATGGCAGTTTCCTCATAGTACATAGGTGTGAACCAGATTGCCCAAAGTGGAGGAATCATTGCTATTGCATCCTCAACAATCCAGGGGGGGGATGACAGTTTCCCAGCTTTGGATAATATGGGTCCATCCCTAATATTCTGGAAAGAAAACTCTGGTACAAGCTTGTTTCTTGTGGCTCTGGGGATATGGCAATTATTGACTCCTTTGATAGGGTTTTATCCAATGTACACCCACACAAAATTCTATGGCACAGATATAATCCCCTCAGATGAAATTAGAGGTGGTATATATTCACTGGTTCTTTGTTTCCCAATACTCAGATTAGACCCTTAGGTCAATTCATTGAAGGCCTCAAACATTTCACAGTTAGTGACGTCAAGTTTCACCCCCAAAAGTATGCTGTCACCACTTGACACTCCCCATTCTCTAATACAATCTAGTCCTCAGCATGCAACTTCATGTGGATATGACAAAAATGTTGTCTTCTGGACCTTTAACACAGAACATGATCAGCTATATCCTGAGATTTCTGGAAGGGGTATGATAACTCATTTCTCATTGTATGTGTCTGACTAACTACTTCCTCCTTATTACTATAGTTAAACTGGACAAAGCACCTTCTGAGCTTCACTACAGAGGAGATGACCAGGGTACTCTTGCAATTGTAGCTGATGGGTAAGAAATCTGCTGTCTCCCACCCAAGCTGCACTTAGGGGCCTTTAGGTGCATTCATGTTTGCAACCACACTCAAGGATCACCTGCTGTATTGGAATCAGACCAACAGTTTGAACCAGCCAGGAATTGCTGTGTTTCTGGCCTGGAATGGGGTAGAAACATGACATCAGACCTCCTGTTTGTTACCTGGCAACCCCATGGAAACAGGAAGTTTGTCAACAAGTATAATTACCACCAGTCATTGGGTGTTCACAATGGCAACCTGGTTTACAACTTCAGCACTTCAACCCATCCTGGAAGTGCTCTTGACCTCAGTCCTGATGGTTTGTCATTCTTCCCATTCTAGCTGGCATATCTCACAAGGCCAATAGGATCCAGAATTGCACTTGCAGCCCATACAAACATATGTCATAAGCTCTCCATTTATGATGTGAGGGCTGAGGCATCAAAACTGGCTGCAGAGCTTGCTATTTCAGGAATTCCACATGGAAATGATATCGAGCATCTCAAGTTTGATCCCAGTGGTGAATATCTTGCTGTGGGGCGCTCCGACAACATTGTACAGATTTTTGACACCCGCGCGGGTGCAATTCTACACACCCTCCACCATGGCGAATCAATCTCCACCAAGCCCCCCAGTGAACGGTATGGAATCACAGCAATGGAATGGGTTGTCGGTTGGCATGGCTGTGGGGTAAGGTTGCTCACCGGTGGTGAAGATGGTAAGTGGCTCTTGTAAACGTTCCCCCACATAACCGAACTGATTGCTTGGAAGGATGTGTGCGAATGTGGGACATCGCAAGGCCAGGGATTGATTACCGAATGAACACCCCATTGCTTGATGATCGCCTAGATCCAGCAAACGGACATGCGATTGCAAGAGAAGGGGACCCCATCGGTCACTTCTCTGTCGGAAACAAGGGGATTTACGATGGGCATGAGGTGGAACTCGTCGTGTGGGTGCCTTTTTAGGGATGGAAGTCTGGCATTACTCACACCATTCCAGTGGCGACGAATCTGGACATGTCTCGATCTATGACAGAAGAGGGATCCTCCGTCGATAATTTCTCCAACCCATGCCGTTGACTTAGCCCTGGTGGCAGGGGTCAGTCTCGAATTCTACGATCGTACGGAAAACTCTGACAATAAGATGGAAGCCGCCGAGGGCTGCATACACAAACCGAGGGGAGTAGAACAAAAATAGGTTTCTTTACCTGTAATTAAAAGGTTTGATCGGTAGGAGCGTGAACAGAGAAAAGTGGAATGCGAAAAAGATGTTTATCATCACCATAGACCATAAAAGATGGAAACAAGGGGGCAAACAACGCAACACTGATGATCGAAGATACTATTGCCCCTTGCAAGTTGAGCATACGTGGTCAGATTTCCAACGGTTCATGAGATCGCGCATCAACACCGCGGATCGCTTGGCTTTCGCTGGCAGTCACCCTCTCTCTACGAGACTCAAATCCGCCTATTCCGGGGCCACGGGGTTGACGCATGATCGTAGGACTTTCTGCCATACCATTCTGGACACTTGAGGGAAGACTCGGCACGGGGGGGATGGACCCACTTCCAAAACCGTTGGTGCCAAAGAGGGATCCAAATCCACCTGGAGAGCGACGAGAAGGGGAGGCGATAGTGGCGTAACCCTCGCGGATGTTTCCATTGGATGAACGAGTGTTCAGTCGTGGAACAGGATTCTGTAACGACTTCATGTCAGGCATAGACTTCTTCCCCCGTAGTAAACCGGCAGACATGGCACTGGTCGGGGTAAGGTATGCTGAAGGAGTGCGGGAAAGCGTCTGGCGAGGTTGGTGTCGCTGTGGGTGAGTAGGTGTTAATATTCTGCACCGTTTAAGTCATACGAAGGGGCTAACCGTGGCTGGATCTATTCTGGTTACGACCGCGTAGCGCTCGTCGCCCTCACCAACAGAGTAGTGATAAACGCCTAGCTTCTGAGCAATCAAATGGACAACCCGTCGTTGCTTGGGAGATAACGTCCGAGAGAATGCGAGCTCGTCGCGCATGTGGTCATCTTTGAACAACAAGATACGGGAGTAGATGTCCAGAGTGGATGGATCGTTAAGATCCAGTTCGTTGCTCGGGGATTTCACCGCAGGGCTTGCGGCGAGGGGCGATATTATGCTTTGCAATTGCTGAACGTTGGTATTGATGAACGGCGGGGAGAGCCCGGAGATAGTGGCAAGTTGTGGGGGGGAGTACTGTTGTTGCTGAGAGGCATATTGGGCGGAGAAGGATCGTTGAGGTGGGAAGGTGGGTGGCATGACTGGGCCGAAGTCGTCGTACGCAGGCATAGAAGAAACCGCCTGCTGCTGGTGTTGTTGTTGTTCCTTCTCAAGTTGCATAGATCGCATACGTCGAATCGCCTTCTCCCTTTCAATGCGTTCCTTTTCGCCTGCCTGGAGCACCTTTTTGTATTCAACTCGCAACTTGCGGCCCTGAACATCGAACCCATTCAACGCCGCTACCACCGCATCAGCGTCGCTCGCGGCCCTAAAATTGGCGAACGCAAGGCCACGGAATTGACCGGATTGGTCGAGGTGGTAGTTGAACGCGTAGGGAGTTGGGATCGACAGAGAAGCCTACGTTAAAGGTCAGAGGGATACAGAACGAGAGGAAATGGCACTGACAATGATGTCGAGCAGAGTTTCCCTTTTGACGTTGAAGGGGATGTTCTTGATGACTATAGCGGTGGGGATGACCTCATCATCGTTCCCTTGAACTGGAGTGGTAGGCGCATTAATCTGTGATGCTGGCGGGGAACCCCCAGTGGAAGAAAAGTCGGAGTTGTTGTTAGGAGAGAGCGACCGGTTATCTGGGGTGGCGACGGGATTGTCCAGCCATTGCTTCAATGTTCGGTCAGCCCAATATTCAACGACGGTGAGAGTGAAAAAAAACGCACCGAAGGCAACCCACCCCTCAGTGTCTTGTTCTTGAGAGGGGACTGGTTCAAAGTGAGCGGGTTGTACTGGGACTGGGCGGGGATTGGAGGTGAGGTGGAATAGTGGTACTGGGATCTTGCACCGCCGTTACCACCATTGCCTTCGTAATCGTAAGAATCGTGAATGCGCTGCTGGGACGGCTTTGAAGAGAGCGAGAGAGAAGCGATATCCGGCGTTGAAGAAGCGCTGCTGCTCATGACGGATTGCGTTTCGTTTTGGCTGCTATGTGGATGAGGAATCGAGGAAAATCAATAACCTGGTCGTAAATCGTAAGGAAAGAAATGAGAAGAGGAAATCGCCGCCTCAGTCACGATGTTGGCAATGGGATGTGACGGCGGGTTTGGCCAAAAAGTTATGCTGGCTCGACTCCTTATTCTCACACACCACGAGGTTGATCTCATCACCCGCCTGTACTCGGTAGGGTCGGGATAAAATTCGAATCATTTACTTGTACAATCGGTATAGGACCAGATACGAAACCAGAAGCAAGGATCCAAAAATGTAGAACACTCGACCTTCATACTCAGCCTTACCACCGGACAGAAAGTTGCGGAGTGGCAGGAACGAGAGCCCGACGATAAAATTACAGACCCCTTTGTCACGCTCAGCAACCATAACGGCAGAATCAAGCGAGAAGAACACGCACAGTTCATTGATAAGGCGATTGAAGTCAATGCAGACACAGCCTGTAAATTGCGTTAGTGACAATGGCGAGGAGGTAAACCGAACACGAGACTCACATGCGGCGGCGAGACCTCCGGAAGCATGATGAACGGGACAGGTCCGAGCCCGGAGGCGAATGCCCTAGTCGCCCTTGCATGAAAACGAGTCCGATCCGATGAATGGAGACGCACATTATAAATACCAGGATCGCGAGGCTGCACATCACCACGAATCCATTGTCCAACCCGAAACCAATGAATCCGTGCGCCGCCACCGCAGTCAATACCGAGGCCGTAAGGAGTTTCTTTCTTCCAACGCGCTACAGGTCGTGGGGCCGTCAGCGAGCTGACAGAAAGAAAGGCAGGTGATTGGGATTGACCTCGATCAGGAAAATCGGGGGGAAGGTCATGATGACATTCACAACAGTGACGAGGATCGAGATATAGGGGCCCAACCCAGGAATCACGTTGGAAAGGATATCATTGCTATAGTATAAAACTGGTGGGAGTCGGTAATCCTCGTCGCATTTAGGGTCAAACGTCCAAACGTACCGGCATTTACACCTGTACCACATGAGCGCAAATTCAGTGTCATGGCTTTGGGTGAAGACCTTGGATACTATACCAGAGATTTGTTGGGAAACCATGGCGAGAGACACGATTGCGAGAGGCAGTCGTAGCTCCCTCGCGTTGAGAGCGTACGAAATACTGACAGTACGCTCCCTCCCATCGTCAGGGTCTTTTGCAAGCAACGGGTCCTCGTCCGACGCTGCAGAGTAATGGTCGAGACAAGGTCATCCTAAGAACACGGTGTGCTTACAGTGGGAGTCCCCATCCTTCCAGAGCTTCTGATGGCACGCTTTTCCAGACTGGAGGTCGCCGTTGCGGATCGCCCACACCGGAGACTCGACCATGGTGGGGCTGACGAAGAACTGTACAATAGCGGTCAAGCACGATAAGAGGAGAACATAACGCCAGGCAGTTGGGGTCGCAAGCTTGAATCCAACGAGTTGTGTTATCATGATCCCTACAACGATAGAGAATTGGGTGAAAACCCCTGTGGCCAGATGTGAAGAGGGGCTAAAAGTTGCAATTCAGTGACGCACTGACCAACTTTGCCTCGAATTCTCGCTGGTGATACTTCCGCGATGAAGATTGGGGTCAGGCATATGCCAACGCCGGCGGCGATGCCGATCAACAGTCTGAGGTAATTGGTTCAGCCAGAGGGTGTTCCGGAGGGTGGACAACACATACCTCCCAATGACGAGCAGAGCATACCCAGAGGCAATGGTCATCGACAACGCGCCGAGTGCAGTGAGAACAGCGCTGATACGGAGCGCACCACGTCTTCCATGACGATCCATGACTACATTCGCCCCAGCGCTGCCAATCAAACCTCCGGCGGAGAATATAGAGGTGAGAGCGGAGAACTGAGCATCAGTCATAGGGATACAGTTTGGGAGTCCGAGGGGGGAATCATCGTTGGAGACCGTTTTGCAGGTCAAGACGGTTTGGATCTGGTTTAGGGCGGAGATGTGGTAACCATACTGCGGGGAGGGTCAGCGATTTGACAAGGACTGCATGGGCCGCTGCTGACCTGGAAAGAGGTCACGAGTATCCAGGCGCAGGCTGCGATGCCGAAGGGGGTGAACGACCTTTGCTCTCTTGCAGTCATCTGGCTCAGTTACTTTGGCGCGTTACGTTGTGGTCTGAATCGTGACGCGGGGGCGGGCGCCTGGTTGTCCAGACTGTCCCCGTCTCTGTTCCCCGCTCGCCCATGGACAACACCCTCTCCATCCAGTACCTTACGGAGGTGGGGCGCGAGTTGTGAGCTACAGAGAGCTTCTGGCTCGTACACAGGCTGACGGAGCCAAACATTAGGATGTTAACGGAGGTTGTGATTTTCTCCCCCATTCCAACCGTGCCCGCCAACACGAATTCTGCAGTATTTCTCCGAGGTGGTCACGGCCTTTGTTCTGTATGAGTATTTCTTGACCCTCCCAGATGAGGTCAGTTTCGGACGAACCCCCGTCTCTCGGTGATCGTGCTCTCACATCTGTGCCAGGTCCGGTATGCCTAGGGTGGGAGGAGAAGTTGGAGTATGTGTCTCCTCTCCAGCTGCCTTAGGCCTCAGAGTGCTAATAGGGAAGTGAGTATTCTATCTCTTCCTCTACGTGAGTACTCAGTCAGGTGTGGCCAACGCCGGTCGTATCCAACTCCGGTCTCAGAATAGGTACATGCCCATAGTTTTCAAGATCTGTGGCAAGTTTTGTAAGGCATTCTGTTTATGCTCGCGTGGAGACGATCTGACAATCGTTGCAGCGTTCCATTATTCCGGATACACCTAAGAGGTTCGTGTCCGTTCCTCGTCGACTGTTCGCTAACCAGTGTCTCATGAAAATTCATCAGGTTTTATGCATTATCACAGAAATACAGGCTCTCTCTTGTCTTCTTCTCCGTTTTGTCGCTTGTTCAACTAATTTTCGGGCTCGTGATGATTGGCTCACCATCGAACTCAGGTAAGGCTGCCGTGAAACCTTCACCAGCTCCATTTCGCAAGTGCTCATGCCCACCCAAAGGAATGGAGTTCCCCGACGTACCTCTAGATGCATTTCACCTGTGCATGGTGAGGACCAAGGCAGCTTACGAAGTCGGCTATGCCGGCCTCTCGTTCATCTTTGGTGAGTCGACGTCATGCCCAAAGCCAAGTTGTCCATTGCTAATAGACGCAGATCTTGCAACTTCCATCATGATCTTCTACTATGCTGCACGTTCGAAATCCCGATAGTGAAGACGGTCCTTGAAGACGCGACTATTTATTTCATCGTGATGGCTCTGTGCCATTTAGTTTTAGCTCTGACTGTGATCTTTGCAAAGGTAGTGGTACTCACATTCCCGAGGATGTGTGCAGGGCTCATCCAGACCACCAGACCACCATCAAACTCTTGCCTGCAACGTGAGTTCTATTTCCATTTGTAAGTAACCCCAGGCCAACCTTTATTTCGCGTACCCAAGCGGAAGCATAATGTACGTCCTCGTCACAACAATTGATCTCCCTCGCCCTGAAATCCTCTTTCAGACTCATGCCCATACTTGTAACACGACTGGTGCTTTCTCTCAAAAAAGCTGCTGATCCAGAATCGGGCATCGAATGGCGGGTTGACCACTTTACAACAAGGACTGAGCCACTGTCTGTCCCACACTGTAGGTCACTGGTGTTCGAGTTGGGGCCTAGGGCAAGGGCATCCGTTGGCTCCAGAAGACTGGACTGATTGAACAATTGAAACACTGGACTTCGCGTCCCTCCCTGACGAGCCACTCTCTTAATATCACGTCGGTATTCTACCACTCCGTATCTCATGTACAAGTGTCAGTTGAACTTGTACAGGGAAGGACGCCGTTCATATATTAGATATCTTCAACCGCCAGGATGTTGTGAACTGACGATCAGCATCACCGTCCAATGGAAACTGAGTACAAGTTGGATCGACGTCCCTCCTTATCCTCACCGCTCCCCTTGCGACCGGCCTTCGTTTCTTTCACCTTCAGGTCCAGTTCCTATCTTTTCGCACCCCCCCCCCCACCCATACCTATTCATTTGTTTAACATCGATGTT
>Ga0307517_10000997_pt1 | contig 47989 bp, 41 predicted proteins | sample 23_EM_MG_FD_194515 | JGI IMG/M metagenome (GOLD analysis project Ga0307517, IMG submission 194515) | Populus trichocarpa ectomycorrhiza microbial communities from riparian zone in the Pacific Northwest, United States - 23_EM | ecosystem: Host-associated > Plants > Roots > Unclassified | place... | reverse complement strand
ATTGACAACCAAATCTGCGTACCAGTCCTTTTGGTTAAATTTGAAGCACACCTGGGCCAGAAAGAGGTGATAGCAGCCTGATCAGTATGTTCTTGCTATACGCAGTGCGGTGCAACAAAAAAAAAATAACAAACGGGCGTTAAATTCGTGTTTGTTAAGGCGACCAACCAACCCTTAAGCCTTACTAGCTTGGCTTAAAACTGCCCAAGAAAAAAAAACAAAAATAAAAACAAAGTAATTATCTTAGACTTAACTAATTCTCAAGTTTAAAATAGCATAGATCTAGCACATATGCTATTAGTAATTCAAGTTTAAGATAGCATGAATATAATATGCATGCCAATTATATATTTGGACTTGAATCCAAGGTGGTGTGGGTCTAACATGCATGCCAGACCCAATATGTTTGGATTGACAATCAACCAAGTCCAAGATAATTATCATCCTCTCTTGACATATCCAGGAGAGTGACCAACCTCCCTTTAGTCTAACCTCGGGGAAGAACCCAGTTTATATAAGCTTAGTTACACTTGACGTCTTAAACACTATTCTCCATAAACCTTTATAGATGTATAAATGTCTTTCAAAGACCCACTATATTCTTATCATATAAAGGATATTAATTTGTAAAAGTCTTTCAAGGACCTATGATATTCTTATAAGGTAAGGGATGTTTATCCCCCATTCAATATTATCAACATAATTACCTTGCAGACCTTTCTTTTATGAGTTATCAATATACTATGAGAGCTTCATGAAAAAAAAGTTCACAATCTTCAACTCCCCACTACTTTCATATTTTTCAGAGTATCTCTCTACAATATTCTTATATTTTTTATTTCTTAGAAGATATTGACTTTATCATCATAAAATCTTTAAATTCTCCTATTAGAAATGTTTTATTGCAAGTATTCAAGACTTTCTTAATAAATTCAGAGTTTTTTAGAAATAAAAAATCAAAATACTTTGTTGTATTATTTAACCACTATTCCAAACACCACTGTTCCGACCCACAATACTCGATTTTAATTATTAATATTTACAGGAGAGATGAACAAAAAGAAAGAGAGAGAAGATTACATTCAGACTTGCCAATATTCCTCTTCTCCTCAAAATTTAATTTTCTATTCTCTTTCTCCGGTTTATTTCTTCTTCTTCTATGTCCATCCCAGCTTCAAGTATTAATCAATTGTATTATAGAATTTCTTTATTTACTTGTTTTTCTTATATAAAAAAAAACAGAGAGCAGTTTTTGTGTGTTTCTTTGGTTGGTTGCTAATGATGTACCGTAAATGGAATGGAAGGTCAAGGGCCCAGTCCATTTCTTGACTGAACTAATTGATTGATTGCTTTTCTACTAGCCCAACTCGGAAAGGACTTAATGGGCTTTGGCTTAGGACGAATCCTGCTGCTTTTCTTAACCTCTAAGAACTACCGTCTTCTTCTTCTTCTCGCTGTCTGTTGATTTGATTAGTTCCTTCTGTTCTGCTCTATTGTAAATCGGAAAGAAATCAGACGATGGAGGGAGAAGGAGGAGGGATAAGGCTGAGCAAGGTATTCGACGATAATAATAAGAAGAGTGGAGGAGGAGGTGATGAGGTTGATTACAAGAACAAATCCGGCACTGCCTGGAGCCATTCCTACCTGAACCAGAAGCCATGGCATCCTCTTTCCTATCCTAATCAACGCCGCAAATGGATCGCAGAACAGACCCACGCTCAACGCCAACGCCGTACTGAAGAAGTTGCTCGCGAGGTTCTTCTTCTTATTTCTTTTTTTTTTTATTGTTAGCTTCCTAAACTGACAGCGATTATAATATTTTTTTGGTTGCTTAAAATAAACAGTATGCTCAAGAACAGGAATTCTTCAGGCAAACTGCTCTTATCTCTAAGAAAGAAAAGGAGAAGGTGCCTCCCTCCCTACCATCCTCCCTTTTCTTTCTTTTTATTTTTTAAAACAAAGATAATCTTAATTGAATTAGATTTCACTTGATTTTGTTAATACGCTGCCAGATAGAGATGATGAAAGCTGTTAGCTTCATGTATGTTCGCCCTCCTGGTTACAATGCTGAAAGTGCCAAGGCCGCTGAGATTGCCGATGCTTCACAACCCCCGGCTGCCGCCGCCTCATCATCCTCCAACTCCATGTATTTGCACTTTTCTTCTCTACTCGTAACACTTACCATCTTTTCAACCTCATTTCATTATACTCCTTGCTTCTTTGCAGGCATCCCGAATCAGTCCCTGGTGATGACAAGAAGAAACCAAGGCCTAAAGATGCTTTTGGCCGTCCTTTACCCACCCAAGAAGATTTTCAAGTCCTCACTAATGCTCCGCGGTATGTTTCTCTCATCTTCTCTGTCACTTGCCAGCTTATGCTTCGTGTGTTTTATGATTTTGCCATCTTTTTGTTCTATCCTTAAACCACTTCTTAATGGTGTGTGCATTTTTGTTTATGGGAGATTCTATAGTGGATGAGATTGTTGCATTTTATTGAGGGTTACCAGACTTGCATTTTGGAATGTGGCCCACTTTATGCTTAATTAGACATTTCTTCTGTGGTAAAGCAAGACTATCCACTGTGTTCTCCCAAGTAAATATAGTATGTATAAACCATCCTGATCCCTGCATTTCGAACCCTTAAATCCTTTTAGGATCACCCAATAAGCACCAATTACTCTTTCGATTTGGCCACATATACTGCAAGTTAAGTTTTTTCCTAATATCCTTGTTCTGAATAATGTACAGAGTAGGATAAACAAAAAAAGAAAGAAGAAGAAGAATGTGGCAGAGATAATGCCCTGTGAACAAGACAGTGAGACACCTCTAGTTCTCCCAGGGCTGAAGCCAATTAAATTGTCATGGATCTAGTGCTAGAAAAGCCCACAATGTCTCTAATTACAAGTGCTACTGTTTGCATATTGTCATGTATATGCAGTCAAGTAAATTGATGTGGCTCTAGTGCTGTGGATGCCTGCTGTATCTCTAATTACAAGTGCCATTGTTTGCATAATCATCATGTATATGCAGCCACTTGGTAGTGGGCCTTGCTTGCTAACCTGATGTTTTTTAGCCTGGAGACAGGTGTTCCTGCAAGGGTGAAGCCATTTGGAATTGAAGTGCGCAATGTAAAGTGCTTAAGATGCGGAAAGTATGGTCACCAAAGTGGTGATCGTGAATGCCCCCTGAAAGATGTTATAATGCCTAACGAGGAGAGTCGTCTGAAAAGAGATGATCCCCTGACTGCAATCGTGGCTCAAACAGATCCTAGCGAGGTTGGTATTGTTTTCAATTTTGCTGTGCAGAAATTCAGTGATAGTTGTCACAGCTCAATCTTGTATCAGAGTTTTCTCTTTGCAGAATTAGGCTTTGATCCACACATGGAAAGAAAAAGGTCTTTTGTGAATCATTATCATCATTCTTTTATAATAATAGCATGCCTTAAAAATGTAAAATCAACTAGAGAATGTATGGATACAATATTTAGATATCCAATAGTTTTTAATGCTGCTTGCACATGCCCATGCACCCACACCTACACCCACATAGACTAAGTAAGCACTTGCGTCAATCCCGTATTTATATTTTGGTTCACACTAGCTCAATAATGACAAGCTTTTGTCCAAAACTAATTTGCTTATGACAACCATTATTTATGAACCATGCACAGACATCGGTAGGAAATATGCAAAAAAAAAATGATTGTTTTTTATTTGCAAGTTGAATTGCCTTTAGAGTGGTAACCTATTTTAACCTTGTTATATAAAGCTCATACAAAAAATTTCATAAATCTGCACCAAAAACAAATCAATTTGACAGCAACAACAGCACAGCTCAGCATAAATATGACTCAATTTGTAATGGTCTTCTGGAGTCATCTTTGAAAGCATGATTAGTGGCAGGCTGGCAGCTTGCAAGTGCTTTTTTTTATTTATTTGTTCAACTGCAATTACTTTCATGCAGCTCATTTACAAACACATCAAGCCTCTCATTGGAATTTATTTTTGTTACTCCTTGCAGCCACTTAAGTGGGAGCTGAAGCAAAAACCAGGATTGAGTCCTCCTCGTGGTGGTTTTAATCCAGATGATCCCAACCAGCAAATTGTTGCCGAGGACATATTTGATGAATATGGAGGTACGTGCTTTTTCCTGTTGCAGGAATTTTTATTGCATTTTTGTGAAATTTAACCTTTGGGATGTCATGATGTTATGCTCTAAGTGTCATCTCATTCATTTTCTAGGGTTTCTCAGTGGTGGTAATATCCCTGATTTGCTGACTAACTTCTCTCCAAGTGAACGGAAAAGGAAGTCAAAAAAGAGTAAGCACAAAAAGGAGTCATCGCCAAGTAGAGAAATTAGGGCTTCTGAAGAAAATGGGTTATCTTCACCTTCCAACAGGGAGGAGAAGAGATCAAAGGAAGAGAAGAAAAGAAAAAAGAAGAAGAAAAGGCTGGATCATTCCGAATCAAGTTCATCCGAAGATTTCGAGTTTGACAGGCCTTCCAAAAGGAACAGGCACAGGCATTCTTATTCTTCTGAAGATTGTGACTCTGACAAGAATCTTAGGAATAAAAAGAGCAAGCAAAAGCATTATTACTCTTCCGAATCTGATTCTGACAGGTGTAGAAGTAAGAACAGCAGAAAAAAAGATTCATATTCGACTGTACACTTCCACTCTGAGAGGCATCATAGAAGTGGCAGGGACAAGCAATCTTATTCTCACTTATCCACTGATTCCAAATCTGATAGGCAGCGTAGGGGTAAAAAGCATTCTCACCGCCTCTTCCATCGGTCTGATTCATAATCAGAATGAGTTTGTAGGCGTCTTGACTTTCCTCTCAAGTACTAGGAGAACAGGGTGTTGAGAAACCCGCTGCTCGCGTCTTCTGGAAAAGTTTTCATGGATGATAGATCAGGCGACATCAATGTTTCTACAAAATACTCGTTTCACAATTCACAATCAAGCAACTTCTTGTAAAGTATTTCTGATCAGCACCAATTTTCAGAGCGTACCCATGTGAATGGGAACTTGAGTTTCTATGTGTACTTGTGGCTGAAAATGTTGCGTTTAACTTATTTTTGTGTTTTTTTTTTTTCCGATCAGAATGAGAGCTAAAGCTCTAGAGAAAAATAACAGTTACAAAGACAATCGACCAATAGGGGCCTCGTCTAAGTGAAATATTCCAGTGTCCAGAGAGCGGTTGTTTGGGTTTGCAGTGCACCTTATCCGCATTGTGATACGTCTTGTGAGAATGAAGATTAAGCTTGAAGATGCATATAAATATAATGTATATATATCCATGATTCTATAGAGCTTCTGTTCTATTACCTTAGTTCTAATAGTTGCAACTTGCATGTGCATCAATGTAGCTACTAACTAACATGTTTTGAAAAGAAAATTGCATACAGTAGTAACAGTACAAACTATTCACTCACGAACATATTGATCCAGTTACCATTCAATTAGACAATGTCATTGATATTTATCAGACTATTTTTTTAATTTACAGAAGCATATAATAGTCACCGTAGTTGTTATGGAAGTCGAAACAACAGAACTTACTTCCCAAGAGATTAACGATGCATAGCAAGAACGAAGGCAGCCACATCAACCTTACTTGAACAGCGAAAATGGAATCAACCACATGGCAAATAAAATCTGCACCAACAAACACAAAACCAAAATAATCAATTTTATAGGTAAAACACATCAAACATACAGTGTCATCACTTTGTTTTTTATTAGTTTCTGTAGAAGAACAGGTCAACGAGACCATTTCAAATCCAGAAGACTCCTAAAACAGAGGAGATAAAGATTACAAGTTTTTCAATTTCAAATGCATAGGCAAACAAATAGGATATTTGTTGCTATTTTGTTCTACTTTTGTTAAACTAAAAGTCTATTTAAAAGACACCTTGTATGCATACAAAGAGTAGAAAAACAAAATTAAAGACTCTTCAAACTCTTTCTAGTTTCTTAAGTTTCTTTATGGTATCAAAGCTTCTAAAACGACCAGCATCTATTCTCTATTGATCCTCAATGACTTCCTCATCTTCCACCTCAAATAATTCTACTGATCCTCTTTTTATTTTCCCGTCCCTCTCCAATCTCCCATTCACTATCAGCAGCAAACTCAACTTCTCCAACTATCCTGTATGAAAAGCTCAAACCCTACCTTAATTTAGAGGTCATGGCGTCTTTGGTTACCTTGACGACACAATCTCAATCCCACCTCAAGAAATTAATGTTCTTCATCCCAGCATAGGTGCTAGTATCAAAATTCTCAATCCTCCATATATTCAATGGCTTCGTTAGGATTCTTTAATCCTCACCACCATTAATGCCTCACTCACTAAAGATGTTCTCGCTCAAGTCATGTCTTATACAACATCTCGTGAGGTTTGACTTGCATGAGAACAAACCTTTTCCTCAATTTCGCGTGTTAAGGCTATTCAAATTTGCGTGAAAATGTACGTTTTAGCCCATATATTCTTCGTTGACTTCTTTTCTAGTCCCATTACTTTTAGAATTTTAAGTTTTGATTTTAAACTTTTATTTTGTTCATGTTTCAATCTCTAAGTTTGAGAGAGGAAAGTCATTGAAAAGCGAGGGAGAATAGAGAAAGTTGTCGGTTGACCACATTTCAACAATAAAAAAAGTTGATCTTAGTATCAATGAGTTCTATTTTATGAGAGGGTGCTATTGAGGTGTTTTTAATCATTCATCTTGTCGGAAAAAAATAGATCAGGACTTGGAAAAAAAATTAGGGTTAATTTTTATATTTTTTTATCGACAAAAGGCTTATTTAAGGTTAGTTATGGGTTTATTGAGATTTTTAGGGTGTTTCGTAGATGTTTTCAAGTTGAAATGAGTTTGGTGAGTTCTAAAAGTTGGAACCCGACTTTCTGGGCACCTGAGATGGTTGGAATTCAACCAGTAAATGACATATCATCTACTATTGCAAGTGACACATGGTTCGCCCAATTTAACAAAAAAAATTTCAAGCATTAGATTTTTATATAACTAGGAAACAAATCATCTGTTGTGGCAAACAATCTATTGCCGGTTGAACTACTTTTTAGTTATCTCTGGTGACCAGAAAATTAGGCTTTAAGTTTTTGGAGTCCTAAAACTTATTTTCTTAAGCTTGTTTCCACTCAAAAACACTTAGAAAAGGCATTGTAACCTCAATAAACTCGTTTCCAACCCCATGACACCTGATTCCTAAAAAAATGAAAAATTAACGAATTAAAAAAATTAATGGACCTTGATCTACTTTTTCTTGCATGGTTATAGGAAAATACCACCTCTATTGAACTTCTTTTAAGAAGATGAATTCATTGACACAAAAATTAGCCTTTTTGATAGCTAGAATGTAGTCATCCTAGCATTTTCTCTTTCCTTAATATTTTTTGACAACTCTCTCTGCTTTCTCAACATCCATGGATTGAAACATAAAGAAAATAAAGTGTGGTACCGAAACGTGAATTACCAAAACAACAAGGACTAACTAATAAAAAAACTAAAACTTAAGGGATCGAATGGAAGTTTTTCATGTGGAATTCTAAATGAGGCATGTTTTGTTGTTCTTTGTTAAAACTGGTTCTGGTCCTAGTTCTTTTAATTTCTATTTTCAAATCCAATTAATATGATTTTGCAAAATCAAAATTGAATCAATCTTTGAATATCCCTTAAAACTCAATGCATGCGAGATAATTGAAAGAAATGTAAAAAAAAATAACAATGCTACTGTAACTTAGAAGGATGAAATTGCAAATATTAAAATTTTGTTGATTGAAATGAAAACAAATGCATGGTTTATATGAATATTACATTACAAAGTGCATTGTGTCTTGGTGCAATGTGAATGACAATATATTAATTTGCCCAGTTGTTGATAATCTAAATACTAAACCTAAAATTTTGAATCTAAAGACTCAATCTTTTTTTATTGTCCATAAACATTTTCATAAAATCTTTTTGTAAAGTAATATTTTTTAGTGCATAAACATGCACATAAAATTAAAAATATTAATATTTATTTAACGTTTAATTAAAATATTTTAAATCAGCGCTAAAATATATTGCATCGTCAAAATGAAAAATCTCAATGTTCAAAGAGTGAGCATGAGACGCCAACCAATACACACTATGATTTGCCTAGCGATAGACATATTGCAGCTGTACTTGCCAAGGCCTGTGGTTGAAATTAAGAATAGAGTGGACTGGTTAGGAATTGGGAGACAGTTCCCTAACCAGATTGATCATGGTCAATTAAATCCACTGCTAGTTTTGAATCAACTTCAAGAACAATCTTTTTATGACCTTGTTTCCATGCTCCTCAATATGATAGGAGAAACCTTTCAACCACACACAACATGATCGTGTAACATCCCAACTATTGTAACCCCACCAGTGAACTCTCTTACGAGCTCCATCAGTATTTAGCTTCATCCATTCTCAAGGAGAAAATTACCAACACATCAATATTTCTTGGTAATTAGGACCAACAGAATCCTAAACCATCCCCATGGATCTCACACTCCCTCAACCAACATACAATGGTGGTAATGCAAGCTGTAGGTTTGGAGGGCACTCAAAAAAGCCTTAATGGAGTTTCTCGTGTAGTCACTAGTTTGGTCAACTCACTATCTACAAAGAAGTGGTTAAAAAAGTAGTTGTTCTATAAATTTCTTGGTGAGTTCTCACTTTTGAAACTAAGGTGTAGTTAAAACCTTTGATAATAATATTAAGGGGGTGTTTAGGAGCATCGTTCTGTTGGGTTCCCGAATAGTATACACGCAGTGAAACACAATAAAATAAAATTATTCAGGATTTTCTAGGATCTCATTAGATAGATCTAGAGTTATTTAAAGATTTATTACCTAGAGATATGATCTTCTTTGGCTTTGAATAATTCTTTAAGGGCTGGATTGTTGCAAACCACAAGTCGTCCAATTATCCGGCCTCCAATGGTAATTAACACGAACCACCAGTTAGAAATCTTCTAAATCCTTATTAGAAGAGAGTGATTGATATACCTAGAGTGCTAACTCTCTATTTTATGACTTACGTAATTTTCTGTCTAACAGACAACCACCTCTAAATAAGAGACATATCTTACTATTTATAGGAAATCTAAAAAACCCTATAAATTAGCAAAATATGAATTTGTCTCCTGAATAGTATCCATATATTAATTTAGAATAATTTTAGAAATTAACTTAATCAAGTCCTTACTTGATTTTCTAGGTCTAGAAATATAATCCCTATATTAATTATATTATAATCCTTAATTTCTAAAATATATTTTAATCAAGTCATACTTAATTAAATCATCTCAGTTTAATTTATGGCTAATGATTTTTAATATGTGTGACTCATTAGGTTCCTAATATGTTGGCTCAAATATAAATTATAATTATAATTAAATAGAATTAAATAAATTAAACAATTTAATTTATTATCAATTCAACAATTAATTAATTTATATTTGATGATCATGTGCATTATCTAGCAGCGTGTCATGATCCCCTAAATATTAGAAAAGTCATTAGTGATTTGACTTAACCTTTCAGTGACTAGCTTCTCAGTGTAATTAATATCATTTCATCAATAATATTATGATTTAACATTAAAGCATGGAGTACGTCTGCCATGTTAAATTGTGTTTGCTCTTTACATAATAGTTATTGATCATTTGAATAAGATATGAAACCCTTTTTAAATTTCATTTCATATTAGCTAATGATTTCTCAGTTAAGAACAGATGAAACATTTTTCTAATTCATCTAGGGTGATGAATCATTTCTTAATCACTCAAGTACCTTCATATAGAAATGTCTGTCTTTCCGTTACCTCGATTAAAATAACATGTAACATGATCAAAGCATAACATTCTCTATATAAATTAACTTAGTGATCTCAAGTCTAATGATCACTTACACAATTGCCACGTGAGCCTTTTCATAGACATAAGTGATCTCCCTATAAGAAATTCTCATGCGGGTCAATTCAGTATACATGTCTTATGATTAACATTTACATATTAGTTCTAGGTATCCCTTATACCTCAGCTTATGAGAATAGTTGGTTCATTTCATAAAGAAAAAATAATAATATGTTCTAATCTCTACGACTCTAATGAATGTTCAATATTTAAGAGGGCATCGACTGAGAACATTTTAGGAACAATGCTTTGATGCAATACGAATCTCATAATTATAATAATTTTATAATTTTTTTTGTAAAGCATTTTTGTCCCAAAAACTTTATCTTTACTCTTGATTTATAAATCAAATATTAGATTCATTAATATAATATTATATGAATATTAAAGATAAATAAAAACTTTATTAATAATAAACATATATTTACATGAATATAATAATATCACGTGTAACCAACTGATTGACTACATAGCATATCAAACTAACAGGTTCAACTGTGCTTGTTAAAAAACTTGAATTTGTTTTACTTCAAATTAATTTTTTTGATGTTTTTGGATTATTTTAATGTGCTGATGTCAAAAATAAATTTTTAAAAATAAAAAAAATATTATTTTAATACATTTTAAAATAAAAAATATTTTAAAAAATAATATTTACTGCTGTCTTATACATCTCAATCATATTCTAAACCTAAATTACCTATAAATTAACTTATAATCCTATTGTAAACCTAAATTACCTATAAATTAACTTATAAATTACATGTTTGCTTTCATGTAATTTGTTTTTAATATCAACTATTGTGTTCATACGATTCACTTGTGATTCACTTGTAAGATCCTCTTAATATATATATATATATATATATATATATATATATATATATATATATATATATATATATATATATATATATATATATCATTTTTATTTTTCTATTGTTTTTCTTAATTTTTTATTTATAATCTTTTTAAATTTTATAATATCTCACAAAAACACTTAGAAATAATAATAAAAAACTCAAAAATTAAAGTTTAAAAGTATGATATTCGATGGCTATGGGTTATATTGGAATGTTATGGAAACAATAAAGGTAACATCACAAATTTTTAAATTACAATTGTAGAATTTGAATATTAATGAATCTATAATGGTGAAAATGAAGCTTACGTTTTTGGTTAAAAGTGTTTTTTTATTTTAAATGTTTTTTCATATTTTTTAAAACAAAAAACACTACATCTGTACCCGACCCACCCGATAATCCAACGTGGGCGGGTGGTTCGTGTTGGTGGCTACTAGGCTTATCTTCCTCGTATCTAACATCTATCACGCAACGCAACGAAGTTTTTTTTTTTTTTTTAATTATTATTAAAAACTCCGTTCAAGCACCCATTCCCAATCGCCGGCGAATTTACCGGAAAGTCAATCGCAGATCCCCGCATGACGATCTCAGACGAGGAAGACGAGATTTTGGCCAAGTTCCTGGAATCGGAGGTCCTCTCTGAAGTCTCCGATCAAGATCAGGTATCCTTAGTTTATTTAATTTCGACATTTTGGATTGTTTTAAAAGTCTGATCATTGACTTTCAGGAGGAGGAGGAGACAGAGGAGGCAAAGAAGGAAGAAGATGAACCAAAAGGCAAGAGAGTTCGTTTCCAGGAAACACAAGAAGAAGAGAAGGAGCAAAATCAGAAAAAGAAAGCTAATAATAATAATAATAACAAGGGTGAGCAAAGGAGGATAAAGAGTGGAGTTTTGAGCAAGATCCCTCCTGAGCTCTTTCCACACATCCTCAAATTCCTTTCCTCTGAGGTAACACTTGTTCTTATTTTTATTTATTTATGTACTTATTTGTTGCTAATGATCCAAAATATTTATTTATTTCTCGCAGGATCTCATAGCTTGCTCTCTAGTTTGTAGATTTCTGAATTTCGCAGCCTCTGATGAGTCCTTATGGCGTCGCCTGTCTGTACTTCCTTCTCTTTTTTTCTTTTCTTTCCTACTAGTATCGGTATCGGTATCATTTCATGTTTCACATTGATTGAATTCTAGCATCCAGGTCTTGTTTTCCCTCTTACTTTTCTTTCTTTATGACTTTAGCTTGGGGTTTTTATAAACCCGTGTTCTTGTGTTTTCCACACTTCTTTTCAAAGATTTTATAGGAATATGATTTAAAATAAAAATAAAAACAATACTATTGATTCTCCATATTTCTCTTTCATCTCTCCTGCGAGTGATAGAGAACACTGATTTGTGCTGCCAAAGTTTGTTACTTTTTTTCATTATTGATTATAAATGATGGCTTTCTCTTTTCAGAAATCCATCAACGCCCCCTGTTCTTCTACTTTGGACTTGATTTTTTTTTTTCCTGCCCCCCGCCAGTAGCCATGAGTTTAATTTTAACGTGATAATCTTTGCAATTCTATTCCTGCTTCAATCAATTTCCCTCTATGGTCTTGTTGATATATTTTGTACTTCAGCTATGCGTTCTTCATATATATTTGTATCATCCAGTCAAGGACATGCTTCTCATTTCCCAAAATTTGGCAGGTATTGCATGCGATGGGGTTTCTTGCCCCCTGCTACAAAGTTATGCGAGAATGCTTGGAAGAAGCTGTACATTCAGGTGGCTCCTTCAATTTTCTCTCCATGTAAAAGTTAACTAAATAAAAAGTTATCTCAGAAACCTCCTCCATTGCAAGTGATTTTGCCCTTCATTTCTTTATCTTTGACAAATAACTCCCTCAAAAGTCTGAACTCTGAAGCAATAGCAGCGCAGAACTCTAGTTTCATTTGGTTAACTGCCAGTGGGAATCTTAAAAAGGAAAATTAAACTCAATAGCTGTTTTGCTATTTACCACCATAAATCCCTCTAGCTTGCAGTCCAACATTTCATCCGTGATCAACATTTTGCTTAATCACGTGCATTGATCCTGTTCCAGTTCTAAGAAATCAACATAGATTCCTCCTTCGTGTTAAAAGCTGCTCAACAGTTTAGGTTTTAGGATATTTCTATTGTTACTTTTCAGCATCATATCACCCCCACAATGAGTTAAAGCTGGGGTAGCAGTGTTATTGAAGCTTTGCCTCTGCATTTTGCAGCGTGATGAAGAGGACATGGTTAAGCTTGTTAGGAACTGCCCACCGGAGTTTAAAGAATATTATGTTCAAATGAATGCAGCAAAGAGAAGTCAAACACCTCTTCCTTCACAGGTAACAGGCTGTTGTTGCTTGAACCGTTTTTTTTCTTCTCGTTTTCTCTCTCTAATGTCATGGAGGAGTTTGTTACTGTTTGTTGATGTTGCTCCTTATTTTTCATGGAACGAATTGTTTATTCTGAATAGGCTTTAGATTATACGATTCTCTGATAAAAAAATCCTAAAAGTTAAAAGTCTTAGCCCACCTATATTGACTGAAGAATAACACTAATTTTTAATTTATTATTATTATTTTAAGGGCTGCCCTGCTTTGTGAAACAACTATCATTTACAAATTCTAGATTAGCTCTGAGGTCTCTGTCGTATGAGCATCTAATAGCAGATTCAGGGATGTGCATGCTTGACAGTAGTTTGTTTATCCGCTTGATAGTGGATATGCAACATTATGGAAAAGTTATGTTCTGTTACGTGTATTATTTCTCATTTATTTGTTTACCATGTGAAGGTGAAGGATGACCGCATAATTCTTGACAAGACCATTGCTGATCAGGTGTCTACATGGAAAAGCCGCAGAGGCCTGACTGATAAGGTGGTCACTGACCATGCTTGTTCAGGAGAAACTTGTTCTTATTTCAAGCTTGGAGATGTATTTGTTTGTGAGAAAACTGGAAATGTTCATGGTAGGAATTCTTTTTTTCTCACTTTGTGCAAATGTTCTTTTATTTAATGATGTCACTGCATGGTGATTAATTTCATGTTTCTCTGTTTCAGTGTGTGATGATACATGCAGAGAAGTCATTATGGACCCTACAAATGAGCTTTTGGTCTGTACAATATCTGGGCATTGCTTTGATAGGTGGCTCTTGCCATCTGAAATGGAACCTGATCCTGTAAGTTAAAATTTTCCTCTGGCTCGTACATTTCATAATAGAATACCAGCTTCCCACTCCCACAATAAGGCAGAGAAGGAAGACCATTCCTGTCAGAAGATAGTGGGAGGAGGTTATACTTTTAAGGATTGATTTCTTTTTTACCCCCTTGAAGTATGAGTTTATCAATTTCTTCCCAAGAGTTTATTTTCTATCAATTACCCCCTGAGTTGGTTAATTTCATTTTACCCTGTGTAAAAAAAAGACCTTATTGATAAATAGATGAAATGTTAGGGGTTACTTGATAGCAATGTTAACCATTTGGATAAAAAATGATAGCTACCATATATTTCAAGGGGGTAAAATGAAATGAACCCAATCCTGAATTTTACAGGTTAATGGTTAACATTGCTCCGTAGCATACTTTTCTGCACCCCCCCTCTGCTAAGAAACGGCTAGTGGCATCTCCACTTCATATTTGTTTCTAATTCCTCTTTTCCCTTCTATATATTTAGGACCAGCAACAAGGCGGCTTGACTGATGAAGCAGAGCCATTCATGGGATCTGGTCGTTTTGGTAATTGAATCTGCTTTGAACTCAGCTCCATGCGCTTATTATTTCTGCAAAAAGTTCTTTGTACATGGATCTCATATTTGTGTTTGTACATGTAACAGCACGAGCTTATCTGCTGGGATATAACTGTGATGATGATAAGGAGCTAGAAGCTGCTTTGAGGTTTTGCTGATCCTAATCTTTGATCTCTGTGAGGTGGATGGATCAGCTGAATGTATGGAAATGGCAGTGGATGTCATCAGTTGAACATATGAATACTTAAGATTTGCTTATCCAACAGTTGCATGTATGTAGAAGTTCTATCCTTTGATTCAAAGGGAGAGTTTGTTCCTTAATCCTACCTCTTCTTTCACTTTCTTTCTTCTATCTCTGCTTTGATGTAAATTTACAGGGTGGCTTGACGTGTCTTAGCTCTGCCTGAATGTGCTGTGGTCATTCTTGCTACTTCAGTGCAGGGGGGAAAATAATGGCATGGGCAAAATTTTGGGATATCATGTTCGCTGATTTCGTCTGGCTTGGGCAAAATAACAGTGTTTTTTTTTTTTGTGCATTATTTTCATAAAATAAAATTACTATATTTCATTATTAAAAAAAAGGAGTTATATTAGTCGAGTATATTTTTTTTGATAAACTGAAAACGAAATGGACAACCGAATCCAATTCGATGCTCATTGGAGGTAGGAAGTCTTTGTCAAATAGGAAAGGAATACCCCATGGATTTGTGTCGGCTTGGTGATTAAGATCAGGCAACGCACTTTGTATCAATTTGATATTTTGTGATTTTTCTTCTTGTTTTTTTTTTCCTCAAGAATTCAGAATTAAATTGAGAATTTTGCTTTTTCCTACAATCAAGCTGCACCATCCAAGGAACTCGTGCTTTCATAATATAGATATTTTTTAAAAGTTTTTTTTTATAGTTTTTTTATCAACCACTCTCATAATATTTCACTATTTATCAATAAAGTTCTGAGAAGAAATGGACAGAAGCTATGAAATTAACGAGATAAAAAAAAAGGGGGAGGAGCGGAATCCTTGGATGCATGAATGCGTGATGCATGCCAAGGAAAGGGAGAGTGCAGTGCTGTGCTTTGATTAGCTTATATTAAAAAAAAAAAAAAGACGTGTCAAATCCGCGTAAAATAAACGCGTGAGAGGAGGAGTGGATGAGACGAGTCGTTATTGATTATTAATATCACCAACCTAAAGAAGTAGTACATATATAGAAGGAGCCATGGGAAGGTCTCAATAGTTTGTTTCTGTCTTAAGAAAAGAAGTCTTCGATCTCGATCACAACACCGCTATCTCAATCGGTACGATAATGCATCTCTCCCTCTTCTCTTCTCCTCCCCTTCTCTTCTTACTCTCTCTGTCGTCTATTATTACAATTTCTTGAAATCAATTCAATCCTTTTGAGATTTTATTTTTTCAGTGATTTTTGGTTTTCTTCAAGATTTGATTTAATTTGGTATTTCACTCCAATTAACTATCATCCATGATCATTTTTAATAGCTTGTATTTGAGACCATTTCAACGAGATTCAATCCCTTTGATTTAAGTGTGAAGATATCTGCAGACAAACTAACAGTTTTTTCTTTTTTTAATTTTGTAACAAAATATGCAGGCACAGTTTGTTATTCTTCCCTGACAAAACATGGGAGGTGGAAAAGATAAGGACAAGAATGGTGACGAGCAGGAAAAAGGTCTCTTTGGTCATGGTTTTGGTCATGGTGCTCCTGGATATCCTCCACAGCCTGGAGCATATCCCCCTCAAGGCTATCCTCCTCAAGGTTATCCACCCCAAGGGTATCCCCCACAGGGCTACCCTCCCGCTGGGTACCCTCCCGGTGCATACCCACCATCTGGTTATCCTCCTGGCCCATCTGCTCCCCACCAACCAGGTATCTTGTTCATTTCCTCAATCTTTGCAATAGTTTAAACTGCCGAGAGAGAGAGATAAAGAAAAAAGAATATAAGTTTAATAATTCTCTAATCTTTCTGGTTGCCGGCGTGATGGTTGCATACAAGTCTTACTATGAAAATCTTAGGCCTAGTATTATCTTTTTCCCGAAAGAAAAATCGGTGGATGAGATGTTTATTTATTTCCTGGATATTCTACGTTCTCGTTTGTCAACTGTGTATGTTACGGGGTCCTCTATGTTGACGAGTCTCGTTCTTTTATGTTTTCAGGACATAGTGGTGGGGGCCTTGGGGGCCTGCTTGCTGGGGGGGCTGCTGCTGCTGCAGCCGCTTATGGTGCCCATGCGCTTCAAGGTGTAGGCCGTGGTGGTTACGGCGGAGGCCATGGTGGTTACGGCGGAGGCGGTTACGGAGGGGGCCATGGTGGTTACGGCGGGGGCTATGGTGGTGGTTATGGTGGTGGTCATGGAAAATTCAAGCACGGCGGCAAGCACGGCGGTGGAAAGTTCAAGCGTGGGAAGTTTGGGAAGAAGCACGGAGGAGGGAAATTTAAGAAGTGGAAGTGATCATCCTGCATGTCAACTGGATTTAGTCTTGATTGGCTACGCATTAGCAGATTCTGGTTTCTTTGAATAAATCTTACTTTTTACCATCTCCAGCTAACCTTTTTAGCTGACTTTGATGATTACATTGCTGGTCCAACATAAACATAATATATATATGTTTGATTTGTGCTTCCAATACATATGTTGTGCACCTACACTGTTCATAGGTAGCCCATCATCGATCACAGTTCCTTGTCACGGGGCCATTATGTGAGTTCTTCACCTTGGGTTTTGTTGGCAGGCAAATTAACCTGCGTTTGCTGCTGCTGCGGTTAGGGTTTTCCAGATTGTTGATTGTAATAGAAAAGCCTTTTGTTCTGCTTTCATCCCTCAATTGTCACTCAGGAATGATTCGTGTCTTGTTTAATTTACCAATAGGAAGGAACTTAACAGAGTTTGATGGCTTTTTCTTTCACCATTGTGTGTTTTGCACCGCGGTAGCTTTTTGAAAAGAAAAAAAAAAGTTTGAAGAACAATTATAAGTGGGATTTATGCGTGTACGAGATATTGTTTAAATTTTGATTTTGTGTAAAATGCAAATTATATAATCTACTGCATATGATGTTTTTATTTTTAAAAAATAAAAAAATATTATTTTAATATATTATAATATAAAAATACTTTAAAAAAAAACCATAAGCATAAACAAACCAACCTAGTTTCATCAAAATGATTAATAATTCTGTCTACACAAACCAACCTAGTTTCATCAAAATGATTAATAATTCTGTTTACAGTAATTCTGTCTACACGAACTAACCTAGTTTCATCTTAATGATTAATAATTATGTTTACAGTCAAGGCCCCTCCTTCATTGTAGAGGTGAGCAAAAAAACTAAGAAACCGATTAAACCGAGAAAACCAAAAAAAAAATAACCGAAAAAAAAACCAATTAAATCGATTGATTTTTTTCAAAAAAAGTTCGATTCGGTTTGGTTTCGGTTTCAAAAACCTGAAACCGAAAAAACCTCAGCCGAACCAAACCGGTTCAGTTAAAGGGGTACTATAAATACAAAAAAAAATAGCTCTCTAATTTTCTTAACCCTAGCGCGTCCAGCTGTCCTGAGCAAACAAGCCGCTCCCTCAACCCTCACAATTCACACTTTCACATATCTCATCTCATTCTCAAGTCTCTAACAAAATCAAATCAATCCGTCTTCATCTTCGTTCTCCTGACTTCAGCCACATCCCTCTCTCATACAGGCATGACAAACACCACGCCAGCACACCTAACCTCCAGAGTCCAGATCTAGCAAACCAGTCACCTTCCTCTCTCACACCCGACCTTAAATCTTGTCACAACTCACACCAGGTATGATTTTTTTTTCTATCAATCTCTGTTTTTTTTTAATATATGCTATGTGATCTTTTTATTTGTTGGTATATCCTTACAAAAAAATCAGTGTTTGAGCTTAAAGTCGTATTTTGGTTGATTTGGAATTCTGGGAATATGCTTAAATTTAGCTCCGAGTTTCATTAAAATTGAGCGAAAAATTCTAAAATCTCTGTTTCAATCCTTTCATTTTCGAGAACTATCTTTTTCTAATTCACTATCGTTTTTGTTTTTAGATGTAAAACTAATTTATATCTCTGTTTCGTATTCGATTAGGTTGTTGCACAGAAAGTGAAAGAAGCTGAGATCACCCATGGCCAGCAGGACTCGCTTCTTCTGGTATACATATCTCAACGACTCACAATCTAGTTTTCACTTTTTTTGAGCTCTTAATAAGTTGTTTTTATAACTTTTTATTATTATTATTATTTGTAGTAGAGTGTACTTGTTTGAGGTTTTATTCCGCTAAATTTCGCGTGATTTAGCTTTTTGGAAGCATATTTTGCACTAGTTTTTTCTTCCATTAAATAATGTGTTGAAGTTGCTCTTTGTATCAAATTTGAAAAATATGTTTCTGTATGTGTATCTGTGTGCATGTGTTATACTGTCTTTTGATTTATATTTAGTAGATTTTTCTTGTGATTTTGCAAATGGGTTTTTGAGATTTGTGATAATTAATGATCTTTTGAGTTTTTTGTGTATAACAAACCTTGGAAGGTTATTCCGTTTCCCAGAAACCTTGTCCTTAAAAGAAGTTTTGATTTTCAGCTGTATGGATAGGAGAGCAAAACTTAGATTTGAGTTGTTGTAGTTAACTAAAGTGAGAATTTGAATATGGGTTTTGCTCATTTTAGTGGGAAAAATTATTGTCGAGAAACATTATTAATTAAAGATCCTTGTCAGTAAGCAATTAAGCATTAAACAGCAGCCATCATGTATATTCCAGCTCCTTGTTTTTCTTTATGGGAAATGAACTATTGGACATAATGTGATAAATTCAAACAAATTTGCAAATGAAAAATGAAGACCAAAGAAACCTTAATTCTTACCTGGATTGTTTTTACTTTCATCGGCATGTGTATGATGGCTTAGTGTGTTGTTGAACTATGTTATTAGACCAATGCTGTTATTGGAAACATAGTGATTTTCTTGAAATCACTTGCTTGATTTTCTCCGGTGTTTAGAATGTGGTGTAAAAGTATATGCTTTCACAATTACTACATTGATATCTAATTATCATTTAGAAACTTGATAAACGATTATGAAACTTACGAAAACCTTGAGGGAGCCAAATTGTTTTTTTTATAAACTTGCACATTTTATTTTGTGATTTATTAATTAAAGCATTTGCAATTATCTAACATATTTAATTTTTTATTTTGTAGAATTCGATGGAAAGTTACATCTAGCAACGGATGATAATTAGGCAGTGCTTTATATTTTTCATTTATATTTTTTGCATGAAGTGTTTTATATTTTATGACAATGTTATTTGTTGTTTTTTTTAAGTCCTTTTGAAGGCAGTGCTTTGTAATTTAGATTTCAACTTGTGTGTGTGTTATTTAAACTCTGATGCAGGAGACCAAAACACAAATATTAGAAAGACTTGCAACATATGAACACAATATTAGCACTAATAATTTAATATAAATGGATATTCAATGACAAAAAAAAATTAAATATATTATAGAATCTTGTAACAAAATTAGATAATATTAATAACAATTACAAGCCCATAAGAAAGCCCAAATAAAAAATATAGGTTTTTCCGGTTTTTATGGTAAAAAACCGAATCGGACCGAACCGAAACCGGCCGGTTTGAACCAGTTCCAGTTTGATTTTTTTAATTTTTGAAAATTTTATTTTAATTATATTTTTAAATAAAAACCAAATAAAAAATGATCACCCCTGCTCCATTGCAATGTCAGTACCGATTTGCATGACAAGTGTGCATTGTGGCCTAGTTTCATCTCTGAACTAAAATAAAAAATAATGCACTTCGAAAATGAAATTGGATTGGCCTCTTTTCAATTTATGATTAAAAAACAAGGAAAAGGCTACTCCTAATAAAAATATGCTTTACAAAATATTATTTATTAGAATAGTGTTTGTTATGTTTTTTTTAAATATTTTTTATTTTTATTATTAATTTTTATTTTTGTGCTTGTTTTGTTTTATATGGCACACTTTTTGAAAAGATTTTTTACTTAAAAATAAATTAAATAAATTCATATTTTTTTTTATATTAGCTTATCAAAATTAATAAGAATTACTAAAAATTAATATTTATTTAAAATAAATACATTTTTAAAAAAATATCTAAAAGTAAAAACTACTGCACACTCAAACAAATTATTTATGTACTATGTTATTTTGAACCAGATAAATTATTTTGACTGACCTCTTAATAATTTAAGTTCTCGAGATATCAAAAAATTATTATAATTATAATTAACCCCCCCACTCTCTCCTGTCTTCTTAATTTCTCTTTATAGTCAAAATCAAATAAATAAAAAAAAAAAAAACAGGGAGAGATGGCAAATCAATTGACGCGTATAGCTATAGTAGCCTCCGACAGATGCAAGCTTAAGAAGTGCCGTCAAGAATGCAAGAGAAGTTGCCCCGTCGTCAAAACTGGTATTTTTCCTTAATTCAATTACTTCACTTTTGATTTAAATCTCATCGATCTATTTTAGTTCTCTTAATTATTCGTGCGAGTCTGTTTTATTTAGGCTGTGATTAGAGCTTAGGAAAGCTTTCTTACTGTCAATTTGGAGTATTAGGTTTTCTTATTGTTATTATTATTGTTGTGAGATTAATGGCTTGGTCAAAATTTTAGTGTTTGCTGATTTCATCTGGTTTTGCAGTCTAGTTCTGCTCGGAAAGTGCATTTTCGATATAATTAAATAGGGATTTAGGTTTGGTGCAATGGTATTTATACGTCTTTTTTCCATTATTGTTGGCGGTTTCATTTAATTTTTCTTAAGTTAGTTATTGTTTTTTTTGGAAATAACAGTGTTATTTTGCATTATTTTCATATAATAACATTGCTATATTTCTTAATTAAAAAAAATGAAATTACATTATTCTAATTTCTTATTGATAAACTGAAAACAAAATGCACAACCAAATCCATTTCGGTGATCATTAGAGATAGAGAGTCTTTGACAAAAAGAAAAGGAATACACTATTGACAGCGTCAATGGATGCCTTGTTTGTATTTACTTGGTGATTAAGATTGGGTAAAGTACCTTGTATCAATTTGATATTTTGTGATTTTTTTTCAAAAAGTTAGAATTAAATTGAAAATTTTGCTTATTCCTACAGTCAAGTTGCGCCATCTAAGGAACTTGTGTTTCATGTTTTCTTGGTGAGTGGGTTGAACTTGCATTGATGTTTACCTTGTACACCCGTATGTTAGAATTTTGTAATTTTATCTTTATCCTAGTGCATTGGTCGTAGTCTATGGTGTCCGTCAAGCATTATGGTGCCCATAGAGGAGTTATGAGCTTCAATACTACTATGAGTAGGGTGGCTGACTCCTTGACCTAACCTGAACAAATGCAATACGAGCACCTTCCCCATTCTCCTTCTCTTCTTCTCTTAGAACTCTGGCCTAGTCCACTCCCCTTTGTATCGGGCATGAAAAGCCACTTGAATCCCAGAAGTAGATCCTAAAAGCCATGAGTTTAGGTCCAACCCCCGTATGCATTCCATTCAGGACTTCGCATCTCATATGCGTCGCTAGAACACCTAACCCTAATAGGTAGGTCCCCATGCTTCAGGCGGGTTTAGCCCGTTCCATCACCAACAAGGTTGTGAGTCAATGCTTTACTCAGGACAAGTCTTTCACTCTGTTCTCTTTGTTTCGGGGGTTATTAAGGCTTTTAAAATCATCAATTGGCAACCTTGGAGCAGAGGACCCATTCCCCAGGAGAGAGTTCCCCAAACTAGCACTATCATGGCATGTGCTACGTCCTTCTCCTACAGCTTGCGCCGAAGATTCACTACCAGCTCTTTTACCGCCCATAGTTGACTGATTTGAGTCAGGAACTACTTTTAGGAATCTTTTGACTTTGTTCAAGTTGTTCAAAAATCAGCTGTTATCGAATAGGTTCTTCTCTTTGAATCTACTCTGGTCAAGCCCGCTACCGGATATAAAGTCTCAATTTTACAATTTACTTGATAAACATTAAACTATAGAAGTGGAACATGGTTAGATCTACACAGCAAAAAGAAAGTTAGAAAAATATCAAATATACAATCAAACTATTTGATAGAACAAATTTTCAGGTAGAATAAACTATATAATTTGAGGAGTAAAATGAAATCAACTGGATAAAAAAAGGGGAAGGTTTAATCCACAATGTATGTGTGTATGTATGCATGCGAGAGGAGTAAGTAAACAGGTCATAACACGCTGTTGCTTTTTTAAGGTTATTTGATGATTATTGTTAGAGGAATCTTACAGATTGATTGAAAATTTGTTTTCTGGTTGATTTATGAACTCTCAGTTAAGATCATTCCCTGGAAGAAAGCATGATACTTTGTGGGGGTGAGGAAAATGTTGTGAATTTTTTCATTGAACTTTCAGATGGAATTTAGAGATCACAAACATGTTTATTGACTTAAAATATATGTAACCTAGTTGGACTTGGACTTGTAAATAGGAAGGCTCGAGTATTACTAAATAATAAGTGAAATCTTAAACAAAATCCATTTGTTTGAGGAAAATCAGGCACTGGTATATAAAATAGGATCCTAGACCTTGCTATTGACAATTTCTAGCAAAGATAGAAATAACCTCAAACCTACTGACATATTTGGCCTGGGTTTTGCAATTTCTTCTTGCAGGGTGAGGCTGGGGGTGAACTCAAAACCCTAATTGTATTTTCTCTTAATCATGAAATTTGTAAGTCCCTATTTGTGTGTGTTTCTCAGATACATTCTGATTTTATGTTAGTTCATTTATTGAAAAAAAAAAGAGTTAATTAGTGTTTATTTGCAGACTTGCTTGAGCAAAGGAAGTGGTTTCCATTTCCCACCATGTCACATTCTTGATGTGAGTGGATTCAGGATATTACTTGATTGCCCTTTGGACCTTTCTGCTCTCACAATCTTTTATCCTGTTTCTCCATCATCCAAAATGGAGGAGGGGGAGCAAACTTATGATTTTGCTGTCAACAATTGTTTGGATATGAGGAAGAGGCAGAAAATTCTTAAGTCTTTGATCTGTGCTCAGCCTTGGTATAAAACTCCCAATAATTTGCACCTTTGGGATCCTTCTTCCATTGATCTTGTACTGATTTCAAGCACAATGGGGATGCTTGCCCTCCCTTTTCTTACTCAAACCAAGGGCTTTTCTGCTAAGGTAACTGCAGATTTCTATATTTTTGCTTGAAACCACCCCCTTTCTTGCTATTTAATTTGTTCAAGTTTTGTGTTGTACTGTTTAGATATATGCAACTGAAGCAACAACAAGGTTTGGGCAGCTTATGATGGAGGATCTTGTTTTAATGCATAACGAATTCCATCATTTTTTTGGATCTGACTCTGGTTCTCCTCAATGGATGAGCTGGGAGGAGCTTGAACTGCTTTCACCTGCATTGAGACAAGTAGCTCTAGGCAAAGATGGAACAGAGTTGGGTGGATGGATGCCCCTGTACAGGTAATTGACACTGAAGTTATTGCTTTTGTAAAGCTTTATGATTAATCTATTTTCATGGAAAATTGGCGCTGAGCCTTTTCCATAAATCTCTTTTTTCCCTTCGCATGCACTGGACTTATTTTTACCTAATTATATGGTGAAAAAATGGCACATCAAATGAAATGAACAAAATTTCAGTTTCCCTGACAGCATAACACATGCTGTCGATTGGGAGTTCTTCTGATCTGTTTTTGCATGTCTTATTCTACTCTATCGTTCGGCACTAAGTTGATTTGTGCTCATAGTTATAATTTGGAAAGAAAATTACTGGGAAACTTTAATCTTAAAAAAAAAGAGCTGCTTGGCAGTGGATAGGTATATTTAAGTTTGAGTGTTGTTTGTAAAATGGATCATAGGTATACAGATCCCCGGTAAATTAATAATGTTGTTTGAGCATTTCCTTAGGCTGGCCTTTTGATGTTTTCATTACTTTAAGTGGTTATTACTGGCATGTTCTCAGTTATGCTACTTCCATTTTAATTTGCATGCTGCTTAGGTATGTTGCATATTCTTTAAACTAAAACTTAAAATATATTTTGATAGAGGATGTTGTCCAGGTCTGCGGATGTGGAGGACTGTGTGAAGAAGGTTCAAACACTTAAATATGCAGAGGAAGCCTGGTACAATGGGACATTGTTGATTAAAGCATTCAGCTCGGGCTTAGAAATAGGCTCCTGTAATTGGACTATAAATAGTCCAAAAAGAAATATTGCATGTATTTCAAGCTCTAAATTTTACTCTGTTAATGCAATGGAGTTTGATTATCATGCTCTGCGAGGTAATGATCTGATATTATATTCAGACTTCTCATCTGAGGGTGTCTTGACAAATGATGAACATGATAATAACTTCTCTGCTTCAACTACCTACAATTCATCAACTCCCAGGTAATGTCTCCCTACACCCTTACTATAGTATACTGGATGAAATATCAGCCAGATTCTTTACTGCAGTCCTTGGATGTTAGGAATTCATTTAGTCCTTAATTTTGTAATTACTAGAATGGTCAAATGAACGTTCTGCTTTTCTAACGGGGATTGCAGTGCTGATAACAACGATCGGATACTGAAAGAATGCTTATTGCGTAATGATGAGAGTTTAGAGGAAAGGGAGAAACTGGCATTTATCTGTTCATGTGTTGTAGATTCTGTTAAAGCTGGTGGCTCTGTCATTATTCCTTTAAATCAACTTGGAATTGTTCTGCAGCTGTTGGAACAGATACCAGTGTACCTTGAATCTTCAGCTATGAAGGTAATCTATGAAAACATATTTCCTCTATAGATATGTGAAAAGTTCAATACATAATGAATAAAATGCTGAAACTTAGAAAGTTTAATACAAGTCCAGAACTTGGAAAAAAAATTGTTGTAGACTTTAATTATGCTTTTGCTTTTTGTTTCTTGGTTTGATGTGTCCGCAATGAAGGGGCTTTAGGATCCCACATAAATAGAGCAACAAATTGCAACTTTTGCAAAAAAACAACATGACATTATTAAGTAAATATTGATGCGCGATGTTTGGATAACAAGAGGTTTATGCCATCCATCATGCCTGCTCTGTGAAACCATTTTTTTTTTTTTTATCAATCATTGATAATTTTTCTGTATACAAAAAAAAAAAACAAAAAAAAAACCAAAGAAAATCAATATGGCTATTGCTTGCGTTATTTTAACTAACCCATCCCTTTCCTCTTTCTATTAGGCTTTAAACTCCATTATTTTTCTGGGTATGCATCTTTTATACATGTAACTTAATGAATGGCTTATGTGCCTTGTGTCATGAAGTATCTAGCTGCCTATCAAGGAAAAACACATTACATGGGAATTTTATGTCTGAATAGAGTTAGGAAGATTTACCTCATTGCATAAGACATTATCTATCTGATGCAGAAGCATCCTATTCCTCTTAGGATGGGAATCCTAGGTTTTGGGATTCACGATGGGGTGACATGCACAAAAGACCCATTAGGAGCAACTAGCAATTTGTTTCTGCATAATAATCTCAATAATCCAGTCTTGATATGCCTTCCTTTAAATTTTAATCAAATTATTCATCATTCTTTAGGTTCCAATATATGTCATCTCTTCTGTAGCAGCAGAACTTCTGGCATTCACCAATATCATACCAGAATGGTTATGCAAGGAGCGACAAGAGAAGGTACCTGGGTTCAGAGTCTTCCTTGTTTAGTTTGCATAGAGCTTTCCATTAATGGTGTCACAATAAAAATAGGAGAAGTTAAAAGTTTCTCGCTTTTGATGGTCTGGCAGCTATTTTCTGGTGAGCCACTGTTTTCACACTCGGAGCTCATGAAAGGAGAGAAACTTTATGTCTTTCCTGATGTTCACTCACCCGAACTATTGTAAGAAACTACTAGCCTTGCTATGTAAATATTTCTTGCTGGTGACTCTGTGACAGGATAATGTCAAAGTTTTTACTAATGCAACCTTTGGTGGCAGTATTTTCAATCTTCACTTCAGTGTAAGGAATTTTTCAATATTGTTTAATAAAGCAAAGCTGGTGTTCCGAAATCCTACTAGGCTCAGGAATATTCTCTCTCATTTCTTTGTGTGTTTGTGAATGAAAATCTATTACTATTTCCTATGGTTTGTTAGAATTGCTCATTAAGCTAGTGTCTTTCAAAGAGCATCTGAGCATTTCAGTTTTGTTTCAGTTGTAGTTGGACTTAAATTCATATTGAAACTACATTTAGATTATGTAGTATTCCCAGAAAAATAATAGACACTATTTGGCATCATGTTACAAGATGGTTGTTAAAGTGTGAAAACACTAATAGCTCATTCTTTTGAAACATTTGGAAATTGTGCTTCCCATAAGAATGATTAGGATTAATACCCCTGCAGTGGAAGTTTCTTCCAACATTTTGTATCTTTAATATCTTCGCCATTATTTCCTCTAATTAGCTTTGGATTAATTACCCTTCATTCAGAAAGCAAGATGTATCATATAAAAAAGCACAATTTGTGATATAGCAGATTTTGATGAATTTACGTAACATTCCTTTCTCTCCACAAACTGACATCATGTGCTTAGAACCAATTGGCAGGAACCATGTATTGTATTTTCTCCTCACTGGAGTCTGCGGCTTGGTCCAGTTGTTCATTTGCTTCGACGTTGGCGTGAGGATGAAAACTCCTTGCTTGTTTTGGAGGTGCTCAAACATTCTATGAATTATCTTATTTGATTCTGAATTGAACTTTCTTTCTTTGCATTCGCTTCAATGTCATTTGGACTCAAACAAGGGTCCATTCTATGTGATTTAGTTGGGGCTGCTTTTATGAAATGGCTAATTGAATGGATTACTTGCAGGATGGACTGGATACTGATATGGCTCTCTTGCCTTTCAAGCCAATGGCAATGAAAGTTCTCCAGTGCTCATTCCTTTCTGGAATAAGGTAAGCTTTTTTGTTTCTATGATAGTTTAGGTCCCACTTACAAGACATCCATTTTCTGAAAATTTAGGAGGATGGTAAATATTTGTGCTTCATGATTCTGTCTGTCAAACAATTTTTTTTTTATCTAGGGCTTCTAAGGCTATTCGGATTCTGTAATGTAAATTATCACTTTCTGGCCTTGCATTACTCTTAACACATGGAGATTTTTTTGTCCGGAATTGAGCTGGATTAAAAGATTCTTTTTCCTCAGCTCAATGTCTATTCAGTATTGAGGAATGTTATATAACTGAAATTTGTCTGCTTGTTTACTTTGCTTATTCACCAAGCTGCTGTATTTTTTTGAGGAAAAACAAAGTTCAAGTGCATTGCCTTTTTTTTTTAAAAAATATATATACATACACAGGAGAACTTCATTGCTTTTGGCTCTTTTTTAGGTTGCAAAAAACTCAACCTTTGTTAGAGATGTTGCGGCCAAAAGAAGTTCTGGTAATAACCCTTCCCCATTCTTCCCTCCCTCCTGCTTATTATTTATGTATTTATTTTACATTTTTTCAATCTCTATACCAAATTCTGTCTTCCTCGTTTCTGCACAACATAGTTCCCAGAGGATTTGAGGGAACAAATCAAGTTTTCAGGCTCACATTCATTCTCAGTATTCTACTATGCTGAAAATGAAACATTAGGTGTACCAAGATCGAAAGGCAGCGTGGATCTAGAGATTGCGTCAAACTTGGCTACACAGTTCAGTTGGAGAAAGTTGGATCATGATGACGTGGATATAACAAGACTGGAAGGACAGCTATTCATAGATCATGGCAAACATCAGGTACTATCAGGCAACAAGGTATCAGAGATGGCCTCAAGAAAGAAGCCATTACTGCATTGGGGTGTTCCAGATGTGGAGAAGCTGCTTACTGTGTTATCAAAGATGGGTGTAAAAGGATCTGTAGAACGATGCATGAGTGATGCTGAATCTGGAAGCGATGAGATCGTACACATCCATGAACCAAGCAAAGCCTTGATTGAGGTTAGGGCAACGAGGACTGTTATTAGTGCCCGGGATGAGCAATTAGCCTCCCTTATTTTCGAGGCAATTGGTACTCTTACGGGTGGCATTTAGGATGATGAGTGGGATTCGGAATCAGGTTAATCGTATTATGGTGGTTAATTATGATGTATTAATTGACTGAATCCCTCTCATGATTAATTAATTCTCTTTACAGTCAATGCCCTCCATAGAAGAATAATGTCAGCGCTGATTTATTGTTGCCCTCGATGCCTGACAAGTGTGCACTTTGACTGAATCTGGCCTCGTTTCATTTGTGAAGGAAAAAACATGCACTTTGAAATTGGAATTTGTTTTTTTTCTTTTTTTGCAAAGGAAGATAAAAGATAATATTTTCAATAACAAAAATGTAAAAACTCCAAATTAACTTTTCATTCTGCATGATAAAATCAGGGTCTGTTGTGGTTGAATTATATATCTTGTTATTTTTGTGTTTTTAGGTTGTTTTAATATTAAAAATGATTTAAAAAAAATAAAAAAATATATTATTTTAATACATTTTTAAAACAAAAAATATTTGAAAATTAACAAATTTACTAGTGTTACAGTCAGTTTTGCAATTAGAATGTGGTTGTCCAAAGCTTTCTCCATCCTTCTATTTTTATGATCTCATTTCTTTATCAACTTTTACTTTTTCTTATTTATTGTTAATGTTAATTAGAAAAGGAAAGTAATAATAGTAGATGGATTAATAACACGTTTGATATTGACAGTGATAATTGTTTTTTACTTAAAAATATATTAAAATAATAATTTTTTTATTTTTTAAATTTATTTTTGAAATAATTTAAAAATAAAAAAAAATTAAATTAAAAAAAAACACTTTTAAAATATAAAATATACTGAAACATACCAGAAGATTTAAGATTAAAGTGAAAGAAGACGTGGGTTATAGAAACCGACTTTAAGAAGAGAGAAAAACGGCGGCGGATCATGAAAAATAAGAAAATGGAAAACCCTAGTAGACATTTCATTTTCATATTTATTTTTTTGGTGGGGTTTGTCACCGGAATACAACTCCACAGAGAGGGAAGCGTTCCCAGCACGCGTATCTCTCCCCTTGTCTCTTTCGAACCCCTCTCTCTCTCCTGTCTTCTTCTTGATATCTCTTTAGAATCAAAATCAAATAAAGAAAAAAACAGAGAGAGAGATGTCAGATCGATTGACGCGTATAGCTATAGTAACCTCCGACAGATGCAAACCTAAGAAGTGCCGTCAAGAATGCAAGAAAAGTTGCCCTGTCGTCAAAACTGGTACTTTTCCTTGAATCAATTACTCCACTCTCTGTTGATTTAAATCTAATCGATCTATTTTCATTCTCGTAATTATTCGCTCGAATTTAGGCTGTGATTAGAAAGCTTAGGAAAGCTTTCTTACTGTCAGTTTGGAGTGTTAGGTTTTGTTACCGATAATATTATTGTTGTGAAATTAGGGCATTTATAAATACATAAATAAGCAATGGTTTAATCTAATATATCCAAATTATAGGGAAGCTGTGTATCGAGGTAACTCCAGCTTCGAAGATAGCTTTTATCTCGGAGGAGCTGTGCATTGGATGTGGTATCTGTGTTAAGGCAAGCTCATATCCTTCTCTCTCAGAGTTTATTATTATTGTTACTAGATTGCTGACTGGGTGATTGTTTATCCTGTGATGCAGAAATGCCCGTTTGAAGCAATTCAGATCATTAACTTGCCCAAGGATTTGGATAAAGACACGACCCATCGTTATGGTCCCAATACCTTTAAATTGCACAGGTTGGTTGCCTGCCGGCCTGCCTTTACTTGCTCGATCAATGCTTTTTCTAGCAAAAAAAAAAAAAAAAAAAAAAAAAAAAAAAAAAAATAAAAAATTTATTGGCAGGTTACCAGTCCCGAGGCCTGGGCAAGTTCTTGGCTTGGTTGGAACAAATGGTATTGGCAAGTCCACTGCTCTCAAAGTTCTGGCTGGAAAACTCAAACCTAATTTGGGTCGATTCAATGTAATAAACAGCCCCATTTTGTTGTATCCTTTCTCTTATTTCTAACTTGCGAAGATGAATTTATGTTGGTTACCTTATTCTCATTTTTCTTTTTTCTTTGCAGAACCCTCCTGATTGGCAGGAAATCTTGACTTACTTTCGAGGATCTGAGCTTCAGAATTACTTTACCCGTATCCTAGAGGATAATTTGAAGGTAACCCATCTATTTGGGCATGCTCAATTGCATTTAAACTTTGCATTACTGCTAGAAATATTACTCCCTTTTGTGAAAGTTACCTGACACTAACATAGGAGCCACGGTACTGATTCCTTTCACCTATCATGATCATGGCTCTGCTTTTTTCCTTTATACATGTAATTAACTTTGTCCATGTCATTCAGTTAAGTGTTCTGTTAGGGTTCCTTTACTTTTTCGTGAATAATAGTAATACCAAGATTGTTAATTTGATAGCTTGAGTTACAGTTTGATGCTTATGCAAAATGTCATGTTAGCTTACATGCTGTAATTCATTCCTTAGCATGCAATCACTTCCCTTTCCTCGTTATGGAGACAATCATGAAATGATGTTCTCTTAGAGAATGTTATGATGTAAAATCATCCTAGAAAATCATGTTCAGGATTATGCATGTGTTTTCACATCCTGAGTGTCTTTGCCATACCTCTTCTTGGATGTCTTATTATTAGTTTACTTTTCATCTGTATCTTCCTGCTAAAATCATGTTTGTTTCATACCCAGGCCATCATAAAGCCTCAGTATGTTGACCATATTCCAAGAGCAGTTCAAGGCAATGTTGGACAGGTGCTTGACCAAAAAGATGAGAGGGACAAGAAGGCGGAACTTTGTCGTGATCTTGAACTGAACCAGGTTATAGATCGTAATGTTGGGGATTTATCTGGTGGAGAGCTCCAAAGATTTGCCATTGCTGTTGTTGCAATACAGAATGCAGAGATATATATGTTTGATGAACCTTCAAGTTATCTTGATGTCAAACAGAGGCTCAAAGCTGCCCAAGTTATCCGATCTTTGCTCAGGCCCAACAGGTTTGACCTCCTCTTTTCTTTTCTTTGTTAGCATTGCTTTGTGCTTTGTACTGAGAACATGGGTTACAATGATTATGTCTTCATTTCAGCTATGTAATTGTGGTGGAGCATGATCTCAGTGTCCTAGATTATTTATCTGACTTCATTTGCTGCTTGTACGGGAAACCGGGTGCATATGGAGTGGTAACTCTTCCCTTCTCTGTGAGAGAAGGTATCAATATATTCTTGTCTGGGTTTGTTCCTACAGAAAATCTACGATTCCGGGATGAATCTTTAACCTTCAAGGTATTTTTTTAATCTCTAAACATTTACTTCCCTTCATTCTGCATTTTTTCTTTTTGTCATTAAATTTGTTGCATTTCCCAGGTTGCTGAGACTCCACAGGAGAATGCTGAGGAGATTCAAACATATGCACGATACAAATACCCAACCATGAGTAAAACTCAGGGAAATTTTAAACTTCGTGTCGTTGAGGGTGAATTTACTGACTCTCAGATTGTTGTAATGCTAGGTGAGAATGGGACAGGGAAGACAACATTTATCCGTATGCTGGTAGTCTCTTCATCCTTTTTTTTCCTTGCAATGTGAATTTCTGCCTGTAAATGAGTTATTTTGTTGGCAAATGTGCAGGCTGGTTTATTGAAACCTGATACTGTAGAGGGTTCCGAAGCCGAGATACCTGAGTTCAATGTTTCTTACAAGCCTCAGAAGATCAGTCCCAAATTTCAATTCAGTGTCAGGCAGTTACTGCATTCTAAAATACGTGATTCGTATATGCATCCTCAGTTTGTTTCAGATGTCATGAAACCACTTCTTATTGAGCAACTGATGGATCAAGAAGTAGTAAATCTGTCTGGTGGAGAGTTGCAAAGAGTTGCTTTATGTCTATGCCTTGGAAAGGTAAAGAAATGTTATCTGGTCTACTATCATCTATGCTGGTGAATGAAGATTGATGTCTGGAGTTGTTTTGTTGATACTTTAATTCATGATACTGATTTCTTAAAGTATGTTGAATCCTTCATGTGTTGAGCAGTCTTGTGAAATGTAGAGTTTACTTGTAGTGTACTGGTCTGTTAAATTGTGGTTTTGGGGTTTAGATTTTTGAGAGGTTAATGTGGTCAAGTTTTATGTCAGTCAAAATGTTTGCACTGTACATTGATGATTAATCACATGTTGAGCAGGCTTTCCTCCTCTGTTTTACCCCACTATTTCGTGCAATTTAGTCCTTGGTTGGATATCTTCTTGGATTGAATGGCTTATTATTTTAGCATTCTTCCACATTGCATTTTAAAATATTTAAAGTTGCTAACTGTGGTCTGGTGTGTGGTTTTCTTGATGCAGCCAGCTGACATTTATCTGATAGATGAACCGAGTGCATATCTTGATTCTGAGCAGCGTATCGTTGCTTCAAAAGTCATCAAGAGGTTTATCCTACATGCAAAGAAGACTGCATTTGTGGTCGAGCATGATTTTATAATGGCATCATACCTGGCTGATAGAGTTATTGTGTATGAGGGACAGCCTTCTGTGGATTGCACAGCAAATTCTCCCCAGTCATTGTTGACTGGGATGAATCTCTTCTTATCTGTAAGTCCTGTATTCTCTTCCCTATTGTTCATGTTTAAAAGAGAAAAAAAGGAAAGAAAATGAAACCAATAATGAAGAAGCCAAGTCAATGTAGATTTAATTATGAAGCCATATCTGTGAAAAATATTCCCTAGCGACGGCTCTGTTGATACCAGTTGCGCTTAACATGAAATCAAACCAAGCTTACATGAACAGAACAGCTCGCTGTTGCTTGAGGAATCTGTATTGTTGTAAATTTGACATTTACGATGAGTAAGAATATTTGAGAAGTGGAGGGTAGGTGCCTCCTTGTTTGGATTTGTAACTAGTTGGATGGGAGTGAAAAAAATTTCTTTGTTTGGTTAGAGGATAGAGGATATGGGAATAAGAGTTTTTGGTATCAGATTACATTTATGTCTTTTGAATAGAGTTCCATGAATAAATAAGAGGCTATAATCATAGACTTGAGTCCAAAACATTTCAAGGGGTTGGGGGGAGACATTTTAATAGAAAGGAGGGTGAAAGGAGGTAAAATCTTTTCCTTCCCCTCCTATTCAAGCATTTTCTCAAACAAGGTTAACAAATTAGTTCTCCCTTTTTCTCTGTTCAGCTCCTTCCTAGACAAAATGTTATATTTTTAGGCCTGGCTCTCCTCTCTCTCTCTCCCTCAATAAAATACTAATCTTTCACATTTTTTTTGCTCTGATGCAGCACCTGGATATCACATTTAGGCGAGACCCCAGTAATTACCGGCCAAGAATCAACAAATTGGAGTCCACCAAGGATAGGGAGCAGAAGGCTGCTGGGTCATATTATTACCTGGACGATTGATGTAACTGTTGACACAGGTCGACATTATCTGTCCTAATTTCATAGTCTGTTACAGCAAGCGTAGATATTTGACTCTTCTTTTGCCCACCTGGGTGCTTTAACTTTATTTGTTGTTGGCAATCATGCAGAGTTTAATGGCATCAATCTGAAAAATCATGTAACCTGGTCAAGTCAGCATGGATATGGTTAATTTTTCCATCCCAGTCAAGTGAATTCAGTATGCTGACAAATGACTGGATTACCCCTGCCTGCGAAGAAGCCATGGCATATCTTTCTGCCTAAATGAGTTTGGTGGTGCTTTATGATATTTCTCCTGTAGCGAGTTTTGTGTTCACCATTTTTGCTCAGGACATTAGGTGAGTGAATCATAGTGTTACCCGTTTTGGGCATTTGTTGCTTCAAGTTGCTGTACTTTGACTAGGATTGCTATTTAAGTAGAGCAAAGAACAAAAAATGGCAAAGTGAGCTACTGGGGTCCTTGCCTGTGTTTTTTGTATCTGTTTTATTTATTTTTACTATTCTAGCAGCAGGGCAAGTAAACTGAACTCGTCTAGGCTCCCTTTTTATTTTGCCTAAGATACGGTTGATTTTTTTCAAGTCAGACTTATGCGGAATGAGAGGATGGTTAATCTGTCAATCAAATTAATAAATAATAATAAAAAAGATCTCCAATTAATCCTTGATTCATGCTATTCATGTGTGGATACAGCAGCGAGTAAAGAGTGGTTGGATAAAAACACCAGCTAGTTTCCCCTTGTTCGCTCGTTTTGATGAGGGCTAAATCGATCTGAAGCAGTTATTTTCACCATAAGCTTAGGTTTTTTTTTTTTTTGGAATGAGGATTGTTTTTGATGTTTGGCGGTTTTATTAATGTCTAATTTTTTTTAAAAAATAAAAATTAAATTGGATAGATAAATTTTTTTGATGATATTAAAAAAAAATTAATTTTATAAATTATTTTAAATAAAATAAATATTAATCAAATAAATATGAATCAAATCTATAGATAAAAAATTGAAAGATTATGAAATTGAAAAAAATATTTTAATTTTATAAATTATTTCAATTAAAAAAATTAGAGATAAGATTTTGATAAATATATAAAAAAGTTGAAAGAGAATAAAATTGTTTTTTTTTTTAATTTCATAAATCATTTTAAATAAAAATAATAAAGATTAAATTCGATAAATAAAAAAAAAATAATGAAGAGGGATACGAAGAAAAATAAATAATAAAAAAAAAAATAAGGATTAAATTGATATAAAAATTAAATTAAATTAAATTTTAAAAGATAAAATTGAAAGGAATATATATATACATAGACAATCAGAAAATATTTGCAACAAGACCTTGCATCTCTTGTTCTTATTCGCAGGATGCAGTTCAACAGTAATTGTAAAGTCAGGGCAGCTGTGTCGGTTGTGCTTATATTTTTGGCTTCTATAATATTTACCATCCCTTCTGCCCTGCTCTATGAATGGAATCTTTTTTCTTCTTCCTAAGCACCGCACCCTCGGCAGCAAACTTGGATGAGTTAGGGTGCGAGTTCATGAATGAGAAAACTTGATCACTAACTCACACTGTGGACTCCCAAAGATTATCCCAGTTTTCGCCAATTGGATATGGGATTTGCACGCGGGCGCGCGTACACACACAGCTTCGAGATGCAAACCTTTTCTGCGGGTATCTAAAGTCCAGGAAAGATGCAAGCTACGATGGAGCCAGCTGCTATTTGACAATAGATTATGATATGCTCTTCGCAATAACCAAAGCGGTAACAAATTTGGCAATTTGGTTTCCTTATTATTATTATTATTATTAGCATGGTGAAAAATTAAGGTGATACATAACAAAAAAAAACCTTTAAATAATGTTACAAGATGAAGGGGAAAGGATACATCAGCTTCCTCTATTTCAAATATTAAACCCTCAAGAGTCTAACTACATTCCCAATCTACGAACAAGAACACAGCACCTCTTGGTGGATTGAAAAGGAACCGGAGCAGCTATGGGATACTCACTCTATTCTAACGTCACTTTCCTAAACCAGCATCCTACATTCCCTTTTTACTCTTGTCATCTTCTCTTTGCTCTGGGGGGGATTCTTCTGATAATGGCAGCCAGTCCTTACCAAGGTGGGTGGTCATCCTCTGCGGATTGTGGTGGCATCGGTTTCCAATTGGATTTCTCGTCCCAGTACATGTCATAGTATATATGTCCAGGATCGTGATTTTCAACACAGCACCATATACCAACATAACGTTTCATGCGATTCCTAAATTTCTCCTCTCTTCTCTGAGCATATATTCAAAATAGCATTAGCACATGAACAGCCAAGCATTGAAAGACTATACAAATACCTTCCACTGTATGCCAGAGGCAAAAAAAAGAAAAGAAGAAGAACTTGCCTTGTCAGTGAAGCCAACAAAAGCATCTTGCATTGAAGAGAATTGAATGACTTTGACATCCTTGAATGATGAGAATGTGGTCTTGAACTACATGGTGAAAGAAAAATTCAATTACCCATGATAAAGAACAGCAGACAAGCTGTTGTATAAAGTGAACTGAAGAATTAAAATAAACAAATGTTAAAAACTCAATAAAACAAAATTAACCAACATACAAATCTGAAGTGTCATCAAGAAAGTGAAAATGTACACTTTCCCTCTTTTTGAAAGGATTTGCAAGTCTATTTTTGATTGATAGTTTTTTTTTTTTTTTTTAATTTGTGAAGGATATCGAACACAATACCGGTCATGTCTAGAACCATTTTTTAAGGATCATAAACAAAAAGAGAAAACAGAAGCCACCAAAGTTCCTTATAATAGGTTAAGCAAAAATGACATATGACGCTAGATTGAAAGAACTTTAAATATTGGAACTCTATAGTATTTGATAATAGATACAAGCTTTTGTAATAATTCCAATTACCACGTCTTCATTGCTGCGTTTTGGAAATCTGAGTATTCCTGGCCGACTTGTCTTGTTTGACGCACCACAATCTTCAGCTCCTTCTTGACAAAGCTGAACATCAAGCCACGACTCTTTCACCTGCAAGCATCCAAAAGACTAATTAATCCTCAAAGTTCTAAATAATGAAAAAGTGAGCCTTTCATGTGAATTCCATGATGTTTGCTTACATGTCTAGGCAATAATGGATTATCCAAAAAAGAGTACTCTCTGAAATTGATTGCAGGGCCAAACTCCTCCTCTGGCTGCTCTTTCAACATGTTATTCACCTTCAGGTCAGTGCACAAAACATTCCTCAGTTTCACAACATATGGATTCCAAAGTAAAATACCAGAGAAGGTTATATGAGGTGAGGTCCCTTCATCCTTGCCACAGAAATGACAACACAAATGGAAACCCTTGGGAGTTACTTGCTGATGGAAAATTCTTTGGTAAAATGGAATGTAAGAGGATTTTCTTTGATTTTTACCACAGAAAAGTGTCATGTTACATAATAAAGACACCAACGCTCTTTACAAACACAGTTTGCTAAAACTCTGAAGTAAACCACAAATCAGAGTCACTAGAATTTTCTTCAGAATATCATAAATACCTCAAATACGTGATCCAAAGGGCATAGAAAAGGTTGCCTGGTCATAGATCCAATCAGAACTCCAGGATGGGCAAACCATAGTCTATCCAGCCTGCACCAAAGTGGAGGCATGACCTGAAATTTACATATAAAAGAACAGAAAAGAGATCAAGATATAGACTACTCAAGGATTTACAAATACAACAATAATGGTCAAATATAAACAAAAAAACTGCCACAAAATAAGAGGATGGAAATGTCCAGGGTTGGTATTATTCTCACCAGCGCACGTTTTAACAACGAAGCAATTGCCAGTGCTGTCCTTATTTGTTTTATCTGAACAAAGTTATAAAAAGTTGAATTGTGAGATTCAACAATGTGGTTTCCAGGGAAGTGGCAGAAGTTAGTGGTACTAGATCAATACATGCATACTTGGTAATTAATCAGAGAAAAGTGTGTTTCAAGGTTATGGTCCCCATCCAGCAACATACTCTTTGGAATAGACGGCTTGAATGAAACGAAACCTCCTGCACATGGGTTCCCAAGAGACGTTAGACAGTGGCAATTTTTGTTAAGATAGGATAAACTCCAAAGTACTAACTAAGAGCAGGTCCAGCAATTAGCACCCTGTTAGGGTTTTTGTGTAAAGAGAGATTTGAGACAACATGATACACTCCAGCTTACATATACGTCTAAACTCATAAATATGAAAATTACAAATAGGCCCTGTTAATATACTCTCAACATATTCCACTTGTTTCTTTGATGATTCACATTGCTCCATTTGTTAAAATAAAGCAAAATATGAAAAATACTTGCAGAAGCTATGAGGTTGGAAGCACCTAACAAGAATAAGATTCAACCATTAACAGAAAGTTGGCTCTGTATCACATACATTGATATGTAGAATTTGTTGTATCTATTATAGTTAGAAAGTAGAGGCCTGTCAGTTTGGATTGAACTTCAAATGCAGAATTAAGTTGGCATGTTTCATGGACACTTAGTTTCTACATGGTCATGATGAGATCAAATACAAAAGGCAATTGTTATTGTTTTCAATAAGGTGTTCAAGTACATAGAATTTTCAGAAATCATCAATCTAATACTAGATTACCTGGTGCATCATAGTATTCCGGTGGATCATAAAAAACCATGGCTTCCCGCAATCGATGCCTCTTCCCTTCAGTACCGGCATACTGGAATGTGGTATGCACTGCATAAGGTTCCAGTCTAAGTTGTTGATACATGGCCTGCAAATACATTATCAAGGCTCAGGTTATGCTTGATACTCAGCATATGACATCCAGTCAGTTAAAAGAACACAGTTAAAATTGACAGGCATGTTAAAATTAGTGTTAAAACTACAAATTAATCCTACCTGGACAAAATAAGTATGTCCACTGCAAAATATACTTGCTGGTAAAACTCCAAGTTTGAGATTTCCATCAAAAGCATATGCAAGTCCACTGTCTCCATCAACAGACGGCCCCAACTGCTTGCGTACAATATCATTGAATCCATTCTGATCCCATATCTTATCGTCAGCTAGAAGCATATCTTTCCATTCTCTCGCCAATTTTTTTGCAGACTCTGTTGGTCGCCAGTGGAAAATTCCTATATTATAGGCAGCACCAACTGTTGAATGTGAAGAAAAAAAATCTTTTCAGTAGGGTTGTAATAGTAAAGAAAACATGCAAAATACAAAAAGATTTAACATAGAGCATGAAAATAAGCGGAAAAAATAGCTTTTTATTGGTTCTTCTAAAACATGTAGCATCCCTCTTGTCCAAGCTATATTATCTTGGTGATATAAGCACTACAAGAGAGGGGATGCGTCTGGGAAGTCAATTCTTGCTATTAACCAAAACACAGGCAAACACCTCTTAGTTCCCAGTCTCAAATAAGAAATGGAAAATGCATTGGTGAAAGCCACCCTACGATGGTGATGGTGACAAAGGTTTCAAAGAGATAGGATATGTTGCAAAACCAGTTACTATTAACTGAAAAAAGGCAAAGTCCATTCGGAGTGCCCAACCAAGCTCAGAAAGGGTAGTCAGAATTTCGGTCAACAAAACATTGTGCTGACAAGCATTTGACATGCCAAATAATAAAACTGAAAAAAGAAGAAGTTTATATACTATACGATGAGGATTAAGATTCTGTTTGTAGTTGGTGCAGAAATAGAAAGGGGGTATCAGTAATCATCAAGTATAACAAAGGTTAAGGAAAATGACATGAAAAACACATCTTGTTTCTAATAGTCTTCACCTTGTTGCCATAGGTCCAAGCTGTCATCAACGACTGTGGGTACAACTTGATCACTTGAAGTCAAAACATCTGCTTCAGGATAACGTGCAAGATATGGAAGCGGGTCCTATTCCAGTAATGCAGCAAATACAATAAAACAAACTATCTTCAGATGCTACTAATAGAAGAAAAATGATGCACCAAAACAGCTACATCCATCCCAAAAAAACTCATGTAACAGTACCTTCAACCAGACCATGTCTGTGTCACACATCAATAGCTCAACACCATAAGGGAGGATTGCATCTATCAAAATAACTTTTTCTCTTCCCATCTTGTGAAAGGTTGGCGAGCCCCACCCAACATCTGCAGTGCTCATGTGGCTTCCCATGTCAAAAACTGGAATACCTTTCCAGTACAAAGCCTCCAACAGCTTGGTGTCCATAGCACCTATTAATAGGGAAAAAAAGAAGATCCAAGGTAAAAATATAATTTTTTTTATTTTAAAAAAACTTAACTCTGGACTTTAATAAAGGTAGAAAAACTGAGAAAAACTAAAAATGGTCTGATAGCAATACGTACCAACAAGAAGATTGGAAAGGCCCAAATCAGTCAAGTGTTTAACCCAGGAAAGGATAAAATCCATGAAAGCATAGTTACCAAAGGTGACTATAATAACATTATCTTTCACCCTTTGCTGAACCAGTTGTTTTGTGAGTCTAAAGGTCTTTAAGGGCGGGAATTTGGTACCGTGTGGGGGAGGTTCCCAAATTGGTTTTATCTGCATGGTTTGAGGGTTGGATGTCGGTGGCGATGAACCCGCAGCTAATGTTGTTGGTTTGGAAAAATTGGAAGATTGATCCACATCTGAAAAAAAAACAAATAAAATGGTTAAGATAAGTAGATTATGCATAGGAAATAAAAAATGGGAATTAAATAACTGAGAATGAAAAAATCGATTTTTACAATTAATAATAAATCTTTGATGTTAAAATGATTGATATTGTTGGAGAATAGAAAATGGAAACTAATTTGTATTATGTTAGGGTTTATGGATGTAATAGTATTTGATACACACTCTGATGTTTATAGTGTAATCAATCAATCTACTAGTAGTAGCAGAAGCAAAAGAAAGGAAGATGCTTTCACAGTATTATACATTCATTCATTCAGTGGATTTTGCCTTTGCCTTTGAATTTGAAATTGAAACAAAACTAACTACTATTCATTCATTCCATTTATTCATAGGATGGCTCAACGATGAGAAAGTCAACGTTGGCTAGCTAGGTTCATCATACAATTGCAATTGCAATTCAGAGAAAAGGGAAAGAAAATTATACAATTACTTAATTCGATTTGATTTGCAGTGACAGAAGAAATAGAAAGAAAGAGTGTTTTTAAGTAGGAAGAAGAGATGGCTTACGACGAGTATTATCAATACTTGTAGGAATGGGAGGAGAGGAGAGCCAGGAAGTGGAGGAGGAGGATGAATTAGCGGAGTAGACGGCGGATAAAACATACAAGGAAGAGAAGACGATTCCGAGGAAGACAGTGGCGTAGATCGCGACGAAGAGAGGCTTGGAGTTGGCGATTTCCTGGTACGCATTCCTCCATGTGGAAGATGCTCCTCCGCCCCCGCCCCCACCTCCCACCATTTCTTCTTCTTCTTCTTCTTATCACTCCAACTTGAATATTTTTTTTTGCTTCAATCAAACTCACTCACGCCATTACTAATTTTGATTGATTCAATTTCAATATCAAAATAAATCCCAACCCAACCAAATCCAGGCTAGACTCAGACCATTAGTTTTATTTATTTATTAATACTAATATTTATTGTATTGGACATTTTCTCTCTCTCTCTCTCTCTCTCTCTCTTTTATATTGCAGTTTGTGCTTGCTTAGTGGCTTCCTTCACCTGCCCTCCCCCCCTCCATCCCTCCCTGTAGACTATAGTGGGTGTCCTGTCCGGCAGCCGCGGTCAACTCGCCACGCTCCCTCTCTTTTACTTTTGTCTTATTTCTCTTTTCTATATATATTTAATGTTTTTTAATTGATTTTTCATTAATTGATTTAATAATTGGTAGGTAATGAATAAAAGTGCATGCATAATTATTATAAACTCTCAACAATTTTATATTGTTTCTTATAAACATAGTTAAGAAATTAAAACAATATTCTTTATATTCTAAAAATTACAATAAATAATAGTGAAGTGGTCACCTAAATAGGGAATCTTTCTGCAATTAAACAAGGGAATCTTCCATTTAATTCTACTTATATCCATAATACAGGCACTTAATGGCATCTTTCATGCCAGTCCAGCGTATTGTTCAAGCCCACGTCCACGCATTTCCAGCTTAAATATTAATCTCCAAATTAATTAATACTCCTATAATAATATTTTTTATCCAATAATAAAAGTGTTTTTAACTAGTTTTCACATTAATTAATTTAGATTAAATTCATGCCCGGTTTTAAAAACATATATATATATATATATATATATTTAATTAAGACACTTGTGTAGCTATCACTCATAGGACACTTCCAACGCCAAGTGCTCAAATATTCCAAAGCTCTGAATCTTTACATCTTTCTTGATCACCTACATACTCACGGCTTGATGTGTAAAAGGGCATTGATTAATTACAACATTCAGCTCGATCTTAATTGCCATGAAAAACAAGATATCATGATTCTGAGCTAGGCATCAGCTTAGCAAATTAATACCTAGCAATAGCAAGAACAAGAAGGTAATTAAATCCACCAAACTGATATCATGTGGCTCTTTGGATTCTCCACCAAACATCCAAGAAATATGTGGATAATTGGAGCCATATCCCTAGTAATCCTTGTAATCACAGCCTTGAGGAGATATTTCATGCACCTTGATCATAAGAAAACAAGTGATGATGGTGATCATCGCTGCAGCACTGCTGTCCAAGTTACAGGAAGAGTAGTAGAGCAAGAAGCAGTGGTTACCAAGTGGTGCCCTGGTGTCATACGGACTTACGCACTCGAGGAGTTGAAGATGGCAACAAGGGATTTTCGAATTCGGATAGGGGTTGGAGCTACTTCTTTTGTTTATCTTGCAGATCTTGGGGATGGACGATTCGGGGCGGTGAAGAGAGTGATGGAGGATAGAGGTGGGAGCAAGAAGATATTCTTGGATGAAGTCTCAGTCTTGTTACGGATTTCTCATCCAAATTTAGCCAGGTTGATGGGTTTCTGCTTGGAAAAAGGTATGCCAAATCTTCTTAATTTTATATATTCTTCTTCAACCTTTCATCACTTCAGTTTATTAATCACGTATATGCATGCCAGTTGATTATTCTTGGAAAAACGTTGGTTTGATGAAGCCTAGGGTTCTTATAGGTCCCGCAAGTGTGTCACTATATGGGTTAGACCAACAACTTACAGATTTAGCCCAACTCTCCCAAGGATCATTTTACATCCCAAGATTAAGAGGCAAACAAATGTTCCAAATCCAAAAACTAGGCGAACTAACACTAATTTAATGGGTCTCTGCAGGAGAACAACTTCTTCTACTAGAGTATGTCCCAAACAAGACTCTCTTTGACAGGATCCATACTTACCATGGCCAATCCTCGGGTATTCTTTCATGGTCTAGCCGCTTAAGCATTGCACTTGACATTGCTCGAGCGCTCGATTACCTCCACTCGCGAGCTGATCCAACCATCATTCACAGGGATGTCAAGTCCTCTAACATCCTCTTAGTTGACGATGATCACGCCAAGTTAGCCGACTTTGGGCTATGCAAGTTAGGCTATGACAGACCAGACTCAGAAACTAGCACCACTCCTAGTACTTCTCCAACTAGCATCAAGGGCTCTTTTGGTTACATTGACATCAACTACCTCAATACAGGCCTTGCAACACCCAAGATTGATGTTTATAGCTACGGGGTGCTACTACTTGAGCTCATCACAGGCCTCAAATCAATACAAGGTTCTGTGACGCTTGCTGAATGGACCGAGGAGTGGAGGAAGAGTGATGATGTAGAAGTTTGGGCTAATCTACTGGATCCAAAACTTAACGGGAATGCGAATTTGGAGCAGTTAAGTGTATTGATCCATGTAGCCAATTTGGCTCTACTAGAGAATTCCGAAGGGAGACCAGAAATGGGGCAGATTGTTGGTAGAATTCTAAGTTGTATGGAACCTCAACCCAATCCCCACTTGTTGTCAGTATAAAACCTTACATGCACATACTCTGCTTTCGTTCACTGCATTGATTGTAATCTCTTAGCTATATATAATTATCAGGCATTCGAAAGGAAAGGTTTATATACTTATCCTGTTACGTATTTTTCATGTACTAGGATTAGTATCTATACACACTTGCAAATTCCAACTGAAATGGGCATTCAGTGAAATCGTTGCTTAAATACAATCCAAAATAGAGAAGAAGAAATGATTTATAGAGAAATAACTAATTGATTCTTTTACATATCAGTGATGGCCCGTCCCCCACCTTTATTCTCTTAGTACATAACATGCATACACTGCAAGTACATTGGTTTATATCATTCAAAAGTTGACATTTCTGTCTGAAAAAAGAAGCAGCCAGAAGGGCGCTGATGATCAGGCATCAGAGCCAGCATAACAGGACCTCGTGCACCTTCTTCAGTAGTTACGCTTCCAGTGTTACAATTAAAGTCCGAGCAAGTAAAACCAGGACAAACTGCATTGATTGCGATTTTGGGGTACTTCTTTGCCAAAATCCTTGTGTAGGCATTTTGAGCAGCCTTGGACACAGTATAAGCTGAAAAAAGGGTAGGCCAACGTTTGGTTTCCACTAAATCATTCTTAAAATCCTCCAGGAACTCTTCCACCAGCTCCTCAACTTTTTCTTCTGTGAGGCCATCAACATCACCTAGCATCTTTTTGGTTTTTTCATTAGGAAAAAACTGCAGGAGAAACAAAATTTGATGATGAACTTTTCCATATATATATGAATGTATGCTAATTAAACTTTATCTACTGCCTGAAAGAGATGGATATATATGGCGTGTTTACCTTTAGCTTCCCAAAGGAGGAGGAGACATTGACTATTCTTGCAGAATTGGATCGTTCAAGGATAGGAATTAATGCTTCAGTTAGGTGCTTGATTCCATAATAATTTGTTCTCAGGCAACTAATTGACATTTCATAAGTTTGCTTCATAAGTTTTCTTTGTGATGCAGCATTTACACCTATAATCTGATCAATAATCCAATACAGCAAAACGTTAGAGATTGAAAACATGTATACTTGTATTTTTTTTCCAAGTTCAGAATTCCATTACCATCATTCTCAACGAAATTTATAAGAAGATAGTATTACTTTGAGAGACTTACATCTTCAACACCAAATCTTAACTTCTTCCAGTCATCTTCTTTAATTTCTGTTCCAGTAATGCCTGCATTGTTCACCTGTTGCGGTTTCCTAAACATGTTAGAATTTGTAGATAAGTGCCAGCTGGAACAATATAAATTTATCAAGAAGTAAAGAACTCCTTGGAAGCAATTGATAACATTACCAATATATCAAGCCTTCCGAATTGGTTTCTGATGAAATTGGCGAAGGAAGCAATACTGAGATCGTCCACCACATCAAGTTGATGAAAAACTACATCAGAAAAACCTGAAACTTTGAGGCTCTTGACAGCTTCAAGACCCCTCTCCTCATCTCTAGCTGTTAAAACCACCAACACCCCTTTAGATGCCAACTGCCTGCAAATCTCTAAACCAATCCCTTTATTTGCACCCGTAACGACTGCAATCCTGAAATTTCATATAAAAACAAGAAAAGTATTAGAATATGAAGTTTGTGAGTACATTTTTCGAGTCAACACATGTTGCAGAGGAGAGGTTTCGTAATAAATAAGTGCCTTTTGGTTGGAATTACTTCTGCCATTGTTGGCGAGAGCTTCAGATTGTGTGATGCTACCGAGATAATTGTTGGGACAATATTTTATAGATATCCATAATAGCTAAGAAGATGACAAGTAATAAGAGAGAAGTCACGTATGCTATGACGACTTTTGGTTCCCACGTATGCGGTGACCTCCAAATAGCCAAAAAGTCCCAAATATTCACTCACGCAGGCTTGTTCGATGTAGATATTTTGTCAGTAATACTTAAAAAATTACTGTTGAAAATAAAAAGATGACAAAAAAAAAAATTTGTTGTTATTATGGAAGGAATTACCAATAAAATATACTTGTTGCTAATACATGTTAGTGAATTCATTAGTAATATTTAAGTTATAACATGATAAACGATCCTCTCTCCTCTTTTTTTTTTCTTCTTCTTCTACAAAAAACAGCATACATCACCCCTTATATTTTGTCACAAATTAAGCTCTTATCATCACAAATTCAGTCACCCTAATACTTAGTTTATTAGCATCCCTGTTCTAATTTATTTATTTTAAGATTCACCACATCAAGTAAGCAAGACTATCCATTTTTTAACCCATTTTTAAAATGTTATTTTCTTGGTATTTTTATGTAGTATATACAATTTGTTTTTTTTGTGTTTACTTGTTTTATAGATTCTTCCCATAGAAATTTGTTTTAAGATTCGCCACATCAAATAAATAAAACTTCAATATTCTTATAGTTAGACCCCTGATTCGTCCAATTAAACCTCCTAAAAAATCAATTAAGTCCTCATACTTTAATTTTTTTCCAATTAACACCCAAATTGACTCCAAAAACTTATTTTCCTTGCAATCAAGTCCTCAATAAGATTAATTAAGCATTTCAAAATTCTTTTTGATTCCTTACCTATCCAAATTTGATTTCTTTACCTCAAATAAAAATATTTTCACCAATGGAACCCTTTGTCAATTTGAATTAAGTTGCCAATTTTGTCAATCTTATATATTTTTATCCTCCAACTTTTTCACTTGTTATTTTGATCCTTCACCACCAACTTGGACAATCTTCTAAGCTTTCTTCTTGTATATCCTCTTGTGTTTTGGATTTTCTTTTTCTATTTTTTTCTTTTCTTGATTTTTTTATAAGGTCAAAAGTGGGTAACAACATAAACTACCAGGCTAGGTATCTAGTTTTATGAGGAAATGTGTTAGAGGTTTAAAGGAGCCTTATCAAATGTTGGACCATATACTCCAATACTAGTTGGATATTAGTATGGATTTTATGTTGGGCTTAGCTCGTAACTAATGAACCATGAATTTTGTTTTTATTATTGTGGATAAAATCTCAAAGATGGCCCATTTTATAGTTTGTTGGAAGACCATGAATGTGTCCCAAATAGCCCACCTTTCCTTCAATGGGGTGGTTTGTTTACATGACATTCCTAGGTCTATTACTTCAGATAGAGATGTGAAGTTTATAAGTAACTTTTGGAAGATCTTCTGAGGAAAGATTAAGAACTCAACTAAACTTTAGTGGTATATATCATCCTCATTTAGATGGGCAAACTATGCTGGTTAACCATTGCCTTGACAACTTAATGTGGAGTTTAGTGGGAGGCAAGCCAAAATAGTTAGATATGACATTGCCGCAAGTAAAATTTGCTTATAATATGTCTCAAAATAATATTACCCAATTAAATTCATTTGAGATTGTCTATGGAAAAAACCCTTCAAGAGTATTGAAGTTGATGCATGTTCCTTATATCGAATGACTAAGCATCAAAGCTAACAATATAACAGATTACTTGTATGGTATTCAAGAGCAAGTCAAGAAGATAATCACTGACATCAATGCCAAGTATAAGGCCATAACTAATACTCATCATATGAGAGTAATGTTTGAAGTTAGTGATTTATATAGTAGTACTTACTCGTGACAGGGTTCTAGTGGGCGAGTACAACAAGCTGACATAAATGAAGGTAGGACCTTGTGAGGTGTTGTAAAAGATAAATGCTTATAGACATTGCCTTCCTATCTATCTGAAAACTTTTGATGTTTTTAATGTTCAACACTCGACACCTTATCTAGAGGAAGAACAAAATTTAAGGATGAGCTCTCTCTATCCTGGGAAGAATGATGCAGTCGGGCTTGTAAAAGCTGAAGATTCTTAGGCATTTAGGTATGAATCTGACATAACTAGATGGAGATCTAATCTAGAAAGACTATTTGAATAGCCTAACATATACTTATATATGGACTATTGGAACCATTTAAGGACCAAAAGGAGGTATAGTAGCACTAAAG